>Ga0307423_1000618_pt1 | contig 23692 bp, 20 predicted proteins | sample SalMarWE160310MG_FD_202154 | JGI IMG/M metagenome (GOLD analysis project Ga0307423, IMG submission 202154) | Salt marsh sediment microbial communities from the Plum Island Ecosystem LTER, Massachusetts, United States - WE1603-10 | ecosystem: Environmental > Aquatic > Marine > Intertidal zone >...
CAGTGCTCAAAATGCGGCTTGTTTCTTTGTTTGTTTTGTGATAAATGGTTGAAAAACTTTATATGTTCTGAATTAAACGTTTCCACCAAATTAGTTGGATGAGAAAGAGAAATGTCTGAAACTAACTTGCCGTTTGACGAAAAATTTTATCCAAATAACACTCCCCCTTCAGCAGGAGCAAAACGAAAACAAGAATGGGAAAAATCCTTAAACAACCCCAACGAGTTCTGGGCTGAAAAAGCTAAAGCCCTAGACTGGACCAAACCACCCACCCAAATACTAGACGACTCCAATCCACCCTTCTACAAGTGGTTCCCAGATGGAGAACTCAACGCCACCTACAACGCACTAGACAGACACATCAAAACAAACCGCAAAAACAAACTCGCCTACATCTGGGAAGGCGAAATGGGCGAAATAAAAACCTACACCTACTACCAACTCTACCGCGAAGTCAACCAGCTCGCCAAAACCCTCAAAACCTACGGCGTAAAAAAAGGCGACCGAATCGCCATCTTCCTACCCGTCATCCCCGAACTCCCCATCGCCCTCCTCGCAACCGTCAGAATCGGCGGAGTACACACAGTAGTCTTCTCAGGATTCAGCGCCGAAGCCCTCGCAGACCGCGTAAACGACTGCGGAGCAAAAATCCTCATAACAGCCGACGGAGCATTCCGCAGAGGCAAAACCGTCGCCATCAAAGACACAGCTGACCGCGCACTCCCCAGCATGCCCGGCATCGAAAAAGTCATCGTTGTCAAACGCACAGGCCAGCCAGTTCAAATGAAAGAAGGCAGAGACGTATGGTACAATGACGCTCTCGCAGCGGCAGGCGCAAACGCCTACGTCGAACCCGAAAGCATGAAGTCAACCGACCCCATGTTCATCCTATACACTTCAGGAACCACAGGGAAACCAAAAGGCGTCCAGCACGGCACAGGAGGATACCTCGTTTGGGGTTACTGGACACTAAAATGGGCGTTCAACCCAACCGACCAAGACATCTACTGGTGCGTAGCAGACATCGGCTGGATCACAGGTCACACATACAACGTTTACGCACCCCTAAGCATGGGCATAACCACGTTCCTCTTCGAAGGAACCCCCGACTACCCTGCCCAAGACCGATGGTGGGACATGATAGAACGCCACGGCATAACCATACTCTACGGCACCCCAACCGCCGTCCGCATGTTCATGAAATTCGGCGAAGAATGGATCAACAAACATGACCTCAGCACCCTACGCCTCCTCGGCTCAGTGGGCGAACCCATAAACCCTGAAGCATGGAAATGGTACTACCGCGTCATAGGCAAACAAAAACTCCCAATTATCGACACCTGGTGGCAAACAGAAACAGGCGGCTTCATGATTTCCCCTGCAACAGGCATAGAACTAACACCACTAAAACCAGGCTCAGCCACGCTACCATTGCCAGCAGTAAACGCTGACATCTTCGACGACAAAGGCCAACCAGTCCCACAGGGAACCAAAGGCTACCTAGTAATCAAGTCACCCTGGCCAGGAATGCTGCAAACCGTCTGGAAAGACCCCGACCGCTTCAAGCAAACATACTTCGGCAGATGGCCAGGAATCTACTACGTCGGCGACTACGCAATCCGAGACCCCGACGGATACTTCTGGCTCCTCGGCAGAGCAGACGAGGTCCTCAAAGTAGCAGGACACCGCATAGGCACCGTCGAACTTGAATCCGCCCTCGTCGCACACCCAGCAGTCTCCGAAGCAGCAGTCATGGGCAAAGAAGACGTTGTTAAAGGCGAAGTCCCCGTAGCCTTCATAGTGCTGCGAAGCGGATTCACACCCTCCGACGAACTCAGAACTGAACTCATAAAACACGTCCGAACCACAATCGGCCCAATCGCCACCCCCCAAGCCATCGTCATAGTAAACAAGCTACCGAAAACACGCAGCGGCAAAATCATGCGCAGGCTCCTCAAAGCAGTCCTCTCAGGAGCCCCCCTCGGAGACACCTCAACAATCGAAGACGAAGCCTCCATCGAAGACATCAAAGCAACATACGAAGAGCTACGCAAACAACTAGAAAAATAACCCATCCCCCTTTCCTTTTGTCATATTTTTTTGTTAACCCTCAACTATTTTTTCCCGCTGAAAGTGCAGAGTGAGTGCTGCTTTAAATCTCAGAAACCTTAAAAAGAAATAGGGGCGTGACGATGAGTTCGAACCCAATAGTAATTGATGTTAACGAGGAGAATATTTCTCAGTATCCTCCTACATGTTTTCTGAACCCAAACAACGTTGGCTACCAGATTAAAGCCGAATGGCTGAAGAAGCGGTTTAAAGAAGGGTTAAAAATCAAAGCCCTGTACCTCGAAGGCGACAAGAAATGCCACGGCTTCATCGAGTACGTGCAGGGCGAGTACGCGTGGCGGGCGGTTGAGGCAAAAAACTACCTTTTCATTCACTGCATCTGGGTTTCCCCCAACAAGTTCAAGAACAAAGGCTACGGGTCGCTTCTGGTTGACGCGTGCATCAAAGACGCGGAACAGCAGGGAAAAGCAGGCGTCGCCGTAGTCGCAAGCGACGGACCATTCATGGCGAACAAAGAACTTTTCCTCAAAAACGGCTTCAGAACAGTTCAAGAATCAGGCACTTTCACGTTGCTTGTCAAGCAGCTTAAACAAGCGGCAGAACCGAAATTCAGAGACTCCCACAAACAGCTTGATAGCTATGAGAGCTATGAGGGGTTGAAGATTGTATATTCGAATCAATGCCCGTGGGTTGCCCGATTCATAAGCGAGTTGCCAGAAACCATCAAGGGAAAGGGTTTGAAGATAGACGTTGTGGAGTTGAAGACGGCTGAGCAGGCGCAGCGGGCGCCGTCCATTTATGCAGTGTTTAATCTGGTGAATGCCGGGAGGTTGCTGGCAGACCATTACATTTCGAACACGCGGTTTTTGAACATAGTGAACAAAGAAATAGAGCGTAAGTAAATGCTTCGCTGAGAACGTTGAAATAAAAGAAAAACATGGAAAAAATGTGGTTTTTAGGCTAGAATAGTAGTCCGCCGCCGATTATGGCTATTCCGACTATTATCCCGATTATTACAGCTATTACTATCCAGATTAGTATGGCTACTATAGCTATTATTAATGCCTTTATCCAGCCTGTGTCGAAGAAATGTTTCACCAAAGCCAGCCATATGAATAACACTACTATTGCTGCTATGATACCCGCAAAGAAGTATTGGAATATTCCGCCTATTACGGTTCCAAGAATCACAATCCAGAGGGCATCCGTGAATTTTGCCTTGTCTTTGCCTGCTAACAGTCTTCCTGAAATCCACAGAACAGGAGCTAGAACGACTATGTTGACAATCATCTGTATAATCAGGTTCACTATTGCCGAATCCAAGTTGATCATTCATTCACTCCCTACACTATATTCGCATGCTATTACGTTAAAAACTTTCTCTAGTGGAACATGTTATGGAACGCATTTGACTTCGAGGTTATAACCCGAACATGCCTTTCTTGTGCTTAACGTCCTCGCCGAACTCTTCTGCCAACTGCTCTAGCAACGCTCGCTGCTTTTTCGTCAACTTTTCTGGAACCGAGATTCCAACTCGCACCAGTAGGTCGCCTTTACCGTACCCCCTGAACCTTGGCATACCTTTCCCTTTCAGCCTGATGGTTTCGCCTGCCTGTGTTCCTGGCTTGATTTTCACTGGGGTTTCCCCGTCCAATGTGGGCACGGTGACTTCTGCGCCTAGGGCTGCCTGTGGATAACCGATTATCAGCACATACCAGAGGTCGTCGCCTTCCCGCATGAACAAGTCGTGAGGTTTGATGTGGACGAGGACGTAGAGGTCGCCGGGTTCGCCGCCGTTGGGTGCTGCTTCGCCTTCACCTCTTAGCCTCAGCTGGTAGCCTTCGTCTATGCCTTCAGGGATTTTCACGTCTATTTTTCTGCGTTTTTTGGTTAGTCCTGAGCCGTGGCATTTCTTGCAGGGTGACTCTATGATTGTGCCTCTTCCTCTGCATTCCGCGCAGGGCGTGACTTGCACGTACATGAGGAAGCTGTTTTTTCTCATGTTCCTGATTTTGCCTGTGCCGTTGCATTTCGGGCAAGTTTTCACTGAAGTGCCTGGGGTGGCGCCTGAGCCGCTGCACACGTCGCATTTCTCGGTTCGGGGCACCACGATTTCTTTTTCGGTTCCTTTCGCTGCTTCTTCCAGCGTGATTTCAAGTTCGTAGCCGAGGTCTTGGCCTCTGTTGCTTCTTTCTCTGAAGCCGCCTCCGCCGAAACCGCCGCCGAAAAATGTGCGGAACAGGTCTCCGAAGCCGAAGCCTATGTCTCTGAATATTGACTCGAAGTCTGCGCCGCGGAAAATGTCTTCTGACGTGTAGCGCTGGTCGAATCCCGCGTGGCCTAGCGTATCGTACTGTTGTCTTTTCTGGTCTTCAGATAAAACGGCGTATGCCTCGGAGATTTCTTTGAATTTTTCTTCTGCGTCAGCAGCCTTGTTCCTGTCAGGATGATACTGCATCGCGAGTTTCCTGTAGGCGTCTTTGATTTCGCTTTTAGAAGCCTCTTTGGATACGCCTAGAACATCGTAGTAATCTCGTTTTTCAGCCATGCACTTAACCGCTAAATTCGAAATGCAACTTCCTAATCAAAACTCTTTCGGCGCGTCACTTCACTTCATAATCTTCCGAATCCACAACTTTCTCGCCGCCACCCTGCGAACCCGAAGATTCTTGGCTTGCTTGGCCTGCTGGACCAGCTTGCCCCGCTTGCGCCTGTTTTGCTTGCTCCGCGGCTGCCTGCTGATAAATCAGCGTTCCAACTTCCTGCAGAACCTTCTGGAGTTCGTCGGTTTTCGCCTTTACTTGTGTCATGTCATTGCTTGCTAGAGCGTCTTTCAACGCGGAAACCGCCGCATCGATTTTGCCTGTCTGCTCCTGTGTCAGCTTGTCCGCTAGGTCTTTTTTGGTTCGGTCTGCGGTGTAGATTAAGCCGTCGGCGTTGTTTCTCAGTTCGGCTTCTTCACGTTTCTTTTTATCTTGCTCTGAGAACTGTTCGGATTCTTTGACCATGCGCTCTTTCTCTTCTTTTGAAAGTTTCGTGGATGCCGTAATGGTGATTTTTGCTTGTTTTCCCGTGCCCAGGTCTTTGGCGGTTACGTTTAGGATGCCGTTAGCGTCTATGTCGAAGGTGACTTCGATTTGGGGGACGCCTCTTGGCGCTGGCGGCAGGTCTACGAGGTTGAAGGTGCCGAGTGACACGTTGTCTGTTGCCATGGCGCGTTCGCCTTGGAGCACGTGGATGGTGACGGCTGTTTGGAAGTCCGCTGCCGTGGTGAACACTTGGGTTTTCTTGGTGGGGATTGTGGTGTTTTTATCGATTATTTTTGTGAATACGCCGCCTAAGGTTTCCACGCCAAGCGATAACGGCGTAACATCCAGCAGGAGCAGGTCGGTGACTTCCCCTGTGATGACTGCGCCCTGTATGGCTGCGCCTATGGCGACGCACTCCATCGGGTCAACGCCGCGTTCTACGGTTTTGCCCAAGATTTTCTCGACGAACTGCTGCACGAGGGGCATGCGGGTCATACCGCCTATGAGGATTATCTTGTCCACATCGTTTGGCGTCAGCTTGGCGTCTTCAAGCGCTTTGAGTATGGTTCTCTGGGTTTTTTGGACGATGGGTTGCGCTAAGCTTTCAAGTTTGGTTCTTGTAATCGTGAGGTGCAGGTGTTTGGGTCCTGAGTTGTCGGATGCTATGAAGGGCAGGTCAACGTCTGTGCTCATAAGCGTGGAAAGTTCTATCTTGGCTTTTTCGGCTGCCTCCTTGAGTCGTGCGGCTGCCATTTTGTCGCTGGTGAGGTCTATGCTGGTTTGGCGTTTGAACTCTTCCACCACGTAATCCATTAATGCTTTGTCTACGTCGGTTCCGCCTATCTGTGTGTCTCCGCTTGTGCTGAGAACTTGGAAAACGCCTTTGCCGAAGTCCATAAGCGTTACGTCGTGGGTGCCGCCGCCGAAGCTGAAAACCAGAATCTTCATCTCTTTTTCCAGTTTGTCTATGCCATAGGCGAGGCACGCTGCGGTTGGCTCGTTGACTATGCGCATGACTTCTAAACCTGCGATCTCACCCGCGTCTTTTGTGGCTTGACGTTGGTTGTCGTCAAAGTGCGCTGGCACGGTTATGACGGCTTTCCGCACGGTGCTGCCCAGATAGGTTTCTGCGTCTTTCTTGATTTTCTGCAGAACAAACGCTGAAATCTGCTGTGGCGTGTACTCTTTCCCGAAAGCGTTCACCTTGTAGGTTGTTCCCATTTTACGTTTTATCTCAAAAATGGTTCCTTCAGGGTTGGCGGTTGCTTGGCGTTTCGCAGGCTCCCCTATCAAGAGCTGTCCATCTTTTGTGAAGGCGACTACAGAGGGGAACATTTTTCCCGCCATGGTGGGTCCTTCAGCACTTGGAACTACGGTGGCTCGCCCGCCCTCGTAAATGGCGGCTGCAGAATTCGTGGTTCCCAAGTCAATTCCTAAAACTTTTTCACTTTTATTACTCATTTTGTTTTTTCTCCTGTGACTTTGATTTAACGGCGACTTTGACGATGCTGGGTCTAATCACCTTTTTCTTCATGGTGTAGCCTTTTCTAACTTCTTCAGTTACAACGCAAGCGTCAACATCGTCTCGTTCTGTGACGGCAACAGCATTATGGCATGAAGGGTTAAAAACCTTGCCTGCTTCGCACTCTATTTGGGAAACGCCTTCTTGCTCAAGAACTTTTCTGAGCTTCTTCAACGTCATTTGAACGCCTTCAATAAGTGTCTGTGCAGAGCTGGTTGCCTGAGCGTTCTTCAAAGCCATCTCCAGCTCGTCTTGAACTTCCAGCAGCTCTACGACTAAGCGTTCGTTGCAGTAGTTTCTGGTTTCCTCCATTTGCCTGTCGTAACGCTTCTTCAAGTTTTCGAAATCCGCCTGCAAATACTTCAAACGCGCCAAGTAATCTTGCGAACGCTTCTTTTCCACTTCCAACTGTTTCTCAAAACCGCTATTCTGCTCGTCTTGTTCTTTTGCCATCCAGAAGTCTCCGTTAGACTACAAAAATTAGCGTGTACAAAGAGAAATATATTTTTCGCCCCAAAACCGGCGTTTGTGTTCATTGTTTATGCTTGAAATAGAGCAGTGTGCCCACGGCGAAGGCGGCTACTCCTGTGGCTATGATTGCCCAGAACCACCATTGCAGCCACAAGTCTGCTTCAGGGTTTACTGCGGTGTTGCTGATGCTGACTTCGTCGATTATGGTGCTGGCGTCGTGCCCGATGTACATAACGGCGTTTCGGTTTATGGTGCCTGTGGGGTTTTGTTTTCCAGCGGTGACCGTTACGGCTTTTTCTTCGCCGTTTAGGTACAAGTGCATGCCTGAAGTGAGGCTGCGCGTGAAGACAATGTGTGTCCACTCATCCAGAACTATCACGGGTTCGGTGGTTACTATCTCATTGAAGCCGTCCGCGTCGGTGACAATGTAGCCGCGCAAAGCGCCTACCTCTGGCGAACTGCTGTTTTCAGGTTCCACCCCGTTAACCGCTAAACCCACAACCCTATGCGGGTAATTGATGTCCTCGCGAAGCGCCTGAATCAAAATGTTGCAGTAGGTCACATTCTTGAACGCTGTAAAGCACACCCAAGTGTCAATGGTGATTTCGCTTCGAATTTCCAAGCTCGGAGAAGGCGGCACGTACACGTAAGCCCACCCGTCGAAGCTCAGGGCGTTGCCGAATTTGCCTGGAACCAAAGCAGGTGTGAAGTTAATGTCTCCCGAAGCTGAACCCAGAATTGCGTTGTTAAGTCCCATCGCGTCGGGCGTGACAAGGTTAGGCTCTACCTCGTCAAAACTCCACAAAGACACTACGTTTTCCTTAGCCAGGGGTGGCTCCTCCCTGGCGGGCAGGATGTCTGGAACGCTGGTGTCGTACGGTTTTATGAGCGGGTGATTGTCTGTGTTGTTAGCGCAAATAAAGTACGGTGTATCAGCTGTTCCTGAGTGATCTACTTCTTTGGCGTCGGGGTACTTTGAGGCGTAGTTGCTCCAGTAGTTACCTTCCGTGCCGTTGTCCCAGAAGTTAATGTTGTAAACTGAGTTGACGTAGACGTTTTGGTTGAGGTTGACGAAGTTGTTATGGAAGATTTTGTTTCCGTTGGGCGCCGCAAAATAAGGCGGAAAATAAATGCCCCATCCGCCATTAGAGATTTGGTTGGCGGCTACGGTGTTGTTTGAGCCCACGAAGTATATGCCGCTTTCGCTGTTTTCAGAGATTACGTTGTTGAAGACCACCGAGTAGGATGAACCTAACCCAATGGCCCTCGTATTGTTCTTGATTGTGTTTCTAAAAATCACGTTTGAATAACCCTCGATGGCTACGCCAGACGCCGCGTTTCCAGCTATGAAATTATCAGAAATCGTGTTAAACGAGCCTCCGTAGAACCGGATGCCCTCTTTGAGGTTTCCAGTGATGTTGTTTTCTGTAATAAGCGTGTAAGATTGAATGGGACATAATACGCCCCAGAAACTGTCCACGATGTTGTTGCCCCAAACAGTGCAGTCGTCGCCTCTGATCTTTACGCCGTTGGCATGTTGCTTTGCATTAGCATACTCTTCGCTTTTGATGGTGAATCCTGTCACCGTCACGTTGTCGGCTGCAAGTGTAAGCACGTTACCATTGTTAACGGTGCCTTCTCCTATAATCACCGTATTTCCGCTGTCTTCACCCATAATTAACAGAGGTTTATCGACCAACACGTTTTCATGGTAAACTCCGCTTTTCACGAACACGGTGTCATCTGGCGACGCGTTAGCCACCGCCTCAGCTATGGTAGCGTACTCTTCTGGAACAACTATGGTTTTTGAACCGGCACGGGCAGGTTGCACATTAACCTGCAAAATCAACGTGCATATGAGGCTAAACAGCAAGAACCCTGCAAAACATTTCCGAAGCTTAGCAGCACCCCAGAGTTTCATTCATACGTCCCCAAAATATCCTAAGCGACATGGCTCTATTAACTCTCCCCCGAGAACACCATGTTCCCCCAAAAGAACATCCCCTTGAGGAACTTGTGTACCTTATTTTTTCTTTGAAAGAGTTGAGAGGACAAAAGCTGCCAGCACCACAACCAAGAGAATTATGCCGAGTATGGTGAGTGGAATCCTGAAGGCGGGTTCCGAATGGAAGACAGTGGTTGTGGGGATACCCGCCAAGTAAGCAGCTAAGAAAATCCCAACGAAAGCAGCACCTAAACCTTCAGCTGCGAACAAGAACGCGTTTACCTGCTTTTCACTTAGCCCCAAATTTACTCGCCTTTCAAGTGTCACTGAACACTAGTAAAGCGTGATTGTATTTAAGACAATCTTTGCCTCAGGTCCTGAGGCGAGGGTGCTGATGCTTGGAACCGCAAGTATAATATAAGTGGAGTTAACGAAAGTTGTTTTCAACAGTTGTGTCGGTTAAGATTATGGCAGAACCCAAGTTTAATTCGCCGCTGAAAATCGGCTTACTCACGGTCTCCATAGCATACTTCCTGTTCACTCTGCATGCGTTGTTCACTCTCTCATGGATTGGCGAATGGGAAGTTCTTGGCGGTGGTTCCGCTTCGTTCTGGATTTTCGTAACCGATGTTTCCGCGTATTTCGGTCTCATCTTCAGGTTTGCAGCTAGCCTCCTCGCCGCCGCAGCAATCGTCTTCTACTTTGCTAAGCGTGGGCTTCCGGAATCGACGATGTTTAAGATTTTGAAGTGGATTCTGGTGTTGGAAGCGCTTTATTGGGTGCCGCTTTTCCTATCAGGCGTGATGGGCTTCTTGCCAGTGGACTTAAGCGGTTTCGGCTTGACAGGGTTAAGCTTGAGTTTGCTGATAACAACAGGCATACCCTGCTTAGTTTCGTCAATAGTGGTGCCTTTTGTCCTTTTCAAGCTGGCTTCCAAGTTGAAGCCCAACAAGCCCATGGGGGATGCTCTAAAATGGGGTTTGATTGCGGGCACTGTTTACGTTTTCGTTTTTTGGCTCAACAACATGGGCATGTGGCTAGCCACGTTACTGACGAAAGGAACCGCATATATTGGTGCTTACCCCGAGAACCTGCTTAGTTTTGTCTTAACCATTTACGGCTTGCCTGTCCTAGCAGCATTTGCCGCATACTACACGGGCAAATTCATTGCCGCAGGACCAGAAGCTTTCAAAAAACTTAACCCAAGACCAGTCGGCGCCATTATTACTGCTTTAGGCTTGTATTTCCTCTGGAACTACCTAACATGGATTTTCTTCGGAGGCAACCAGCTATGGAGCGACTGGTACGCATGGTTCCTAGGACACAACCTAGACCTCTGGATGCTGTCCCTTCCCCTCGTAGGATTACCTCTACTCTTCAAAGGCAGCACCGAGGAGACTTGAGGACAAAGCTGAACGGGTTAGCCGTTCTCTTAGGGGAACAAAGTGTTCTCTGAGGAGAGCTAATAGCTCGTTTTTATTTCTGTATCTTTGAGGTCCATGAAAAGAACAAAATTAACGATAGCTCTAATCCTCTCGCTTCTCTTTGTTATGCTAAGTGTTCGGGCTGTCAAGTTGGTGAAAGCCCCTTCAGCAGTCTCTTCTGGACTTGGCATAACATCTCCCACCAATACTACCTACGCTCATGGGTTCCTGTCTCTGAAGGTCCTGATGGTTTCGCTGGTTGGTGGAAACAGCGAGGTTTCGGTGACTTATAGTTTGGACGGAAAAGCCAACGTCACAGTACCCATAATCATTAAAGGTCACGACCAATCGTTTCAAGCAACAATCACGGGGTCTGCTGCTTTGCCAGAATTACCTGAGGGTTCACATAACGTAACCGTCTATTCCGAATACGCTATCTACAGATTCACCTCGCAGGGCATCTATTACCCGAAATATTCTGTTTGGAACCACAACACAGTCTACTTTACTGTAGACCATGAAATTCCGCCCGTCATATCCATGTTGTCGCCTGAAAACAAGACTTACAACCAGAAAGATTTACTGCTGAGCTTCACTACGAATGAAAAAACGTCGTGGATAGGCTACTGCCTAGACCAGCAAGCTAATATCACAATCACAGGAAATACGACTTTAACCGAGTTAGCTGAAGGCTCACACAGTATACTGGTATATACCAATGACACCGCGGGAAACATGGGTACCTCAGAAACAGTTTTCTTCACTTTAATAATAGAAAAACCGCCAGAACCTTTCCCAACCATAATAACCGCAACCGCTTCCGCAGCGTCATTGACTGTTGTGGGGTTGGGGCTACTGATTTACTTCAGGAAACACAAATACTAAGAGAAAAATGGAGTCTCCGCAGAACATAAAAAGTTGGAACCCTGGAAAACTGTTTTTTGTGGGGAACTGTTTTTATCTCACTCTTAACGTACCATTTAGACATAGGAGAAACGCTCTTATGGATTTTAAATGTAGTAAAACAGAGAAGAATCTTTTAGCCGCGTTTGCAGGCGAATCTCAAGCTAGAAACCGATACACTTTCTTTGCCAGCGTAGCCCGAAAAGCAGGTTACGAGCAAATTGCAGCCATCTTTCAAGAGACTGCTGACAACGAGAAGGAGCATGCGGAACTCTTCTTTAAGCACCTGAAAGGCGGCATGGTGGAGATAAACGCCGCTTACCCCGCAGGAGTCATTGCGTCAACAGCCGAAAACCTGAAGGCTGCCGCTGAAGGCGAAAAACTGGAGTGGGGCACGCTCTACCCCAACTTCGGAGAAGTCGCAGAACAAGAAGGCTTCCCTGAAGTGGCGCAGACCTTCCGAGGCGTCGCCAAAGTAGAAGCATACCACGAACGCAGATACCTGAAACTGCTGGAAAACGTGAAGCAAGACAAAGTGTTCAAGAAAGACACGCCGATTAAGTGGAAATGCAGAAACTGCGGATTCGTCTACGAAGGCACCGAAGTCCCAGACAAATGCCCCGTGTGCAACCACCCAAAAAGCTACTTTGAAGTCTGGTGCGAAAACTACTAGCCGAAACTACCGCCCACTTTTCTTTTTTCTCGTTTTTCTAGACTTAAGTGATTGTTTCGTTCCAGAAGAAAAGTTTGTCGTAGCGGTTTTTCACGGCTTCCCTAAATTCTGGGTCATCGTAAACAATGTCTAAGCGTGACCCATACTGGTCTACCAGCGTGTTCACGTCATCCCAGACTTTCTGCGATAGACTGTCTGCCTGCCAGAGTCCCCAGATTTTGTCTTGTGGACTTCTGAAGCCGAAGCCGTAGTCTTTCGGAACAACGTAAGCTACTTCTCCCCTGATGCTGCCGTGCGCCTGCGGGTTGCTGTGGATGTACATCCAGAAGTCTTGCAGCGCGCTGAAATGCTCTTCAGTTAGGGTTCCGTAAGCTCCGATAACAGGGTAGCTGAAGACCACCGCGTATTTTGCGCCGTTGTCGTACGCCAGCTTCAGGTCGCTGTAAAGCTCCTCCCCAGACTCAAGGTACGGCTTTTCGTTGTAGGTCCACGTGACGATGGCGCCCCAATCCTTGCTGTAGGCTTCTGCTGCGCCTCTGCAAAGCGCCACGTGTAAAGGTCTGCTGTGGTTCCACCCGAACTCTGTCAGCACGCTGTCGTATCCTGCTTTGTAGTCGAACCAGTAAAGCCCGTAATCCGCCGTAATCACCGTGTCACCATATTTTTTATGGTGGGATATGAGGATGTTCAGGTAACTAGTGTAGCTGTCCGCCATACTGGTGTAGTCCGACGCGTTCTCAATCAGCATGGACGATCCAAAGTCCAGCTGGTTTCCTCCAGGTTCATCGTAACGGTAGACGCCTGAGAACATATCCCCGTACTTCTGCTTCGCTTCAGCCTCCCAATCGAAAATTGTGTAGTTGTCGGCGTAGTGGTATTCCTCGCTGTCGGTGAAGAAAACAATCAAGTGTAGCCCCGCGTCCACAACGTAGTTGCATGACTCATCCAACTTTGTCTGGTTGAAGGAGATTTCAAGGGCGCCTATCACGAAAACGTTCGTGTAATCCTTCACCTTATCCACCAACGCCTTCAAGTCTTCTACGTTTCCGCTGTAGGCGAATTCTACGCCGACAAAGAACTCTGTGGCTGCGCCCGTGCTGTCCAGCCACCAATAGGCTGCTGCCACAATCGATACGGCAAGAACACTGATAAGTACGATGCCTAACGCAACTGTTTTCAGCCCCAACGTACTCTACCCCGCGAGCAAAGTACTAGGCGGAGTTCTGTTATTAAAAATTTTTAGCATATCAACAACGACGCAGCTACGCTCTTAGTTTCTGCTGTAAAGCCCAATCAACTCGCCTTCGGCAAGCACGTGTCCTTCCATGGCTTTCTCCACGTCTCTTTTCGTCGCGTTCGCTTTCAATTCGAGCTGGGTGTCTAAAGCGTAAACCTTGAAGAAGTACCTGTGTGTTCCATATGGCGGGCATGGTCCGTCGTAAGCGTGTTTTCTGCTGGTGCTTATTCCCTCTGTGCCTGGAACCGTGTTTTCTTCTATTTTCCGAGTGGTTGACGGAATGTTCCAGACAAGCCAGTGGTTAAATGTGCCCGCAGGCGCATCGGGGTCGTCAACTATCAGAACCAGCGTTTTTGTTTCTTCAGGCACGCCATCAACGGTTAAAGGCGGGTTTATGTCGGCTCCGTCGCAGGTGTATTTCACGGGAATGGGCTTGTTGTTTTCAAACGCAGGGCTTTTCACCGACAATTTTTTCAAAAGTTCTTCACCTCAGGGTGCCCAAGGAAATATGGGTTTACCGCATAAAAAAGTTGTCGCCGCCTCAAACTTCGCTATAACGGCTAACTACATGATTTGAAGGAATGTGTTGTGAAGGTGAATCAAGGCTGTTTTGATTTTGGTGTTTTATGGCCGCGATGTTTAGAATGTTGATATGTTCTCTCGTGGGACGGGCCACACTGGTGATATTTTTTGTATTATTGTGTTTATTTTGGTGACGCCTGGGATATCAGTGATTCTGTTTTGAAGTGTGAATAAGTGTTCTAAACTTTTTATTAGTGTACATAGGCGTAAATCAAAATTTCCGCTGATTTTGATGATTTTTGTCACATCTGGAATTTCAGCTAAAGTATCCACCATGTTAGGCGCGTTTAGCTGAGGAACGAATGATAAATCGATGTATGCTATGGCGGTGTACCCAAGTTTTTCTGGGTTAAGCTGAATTGAAGTTTTAATTATGCCATTTTGCTTAAGCTTTCTGTATCTCCGAGTAACGGTGTCTGTTGAAATTTTTAGTTCTCCAGCAATTTTTCGGAAAGATTTGCGGCCATCCATAGCCAGCTTGTCAATTATTTGTTTATCTGTTCTATCTATTTTGTATGCAGCTTTTCCGATGTTATTTGCTGTTTGTTTTTCAGTTGGGGCACTTGGACTTAAAAGGTCGTTTTTTGATAACACCGACAAGTTTTCGATTATGCTTCTCAGCTTCATCCACACTATTGTGGTTAGACTTAGCACATATGGCAGTTCCTTTATTTTTTGTATAATGTGGTCCATTTCTTCATTGTTTTCCATAGTTGCTACTACCCATATGTCGGCGTTATTGTTCATTGAACCAGCATTGAAAATTCTCGGGATTTTCTTCACGCTTTTTATAACTTGTTCCTCTTTTCCTGGCTCGAAGTTGACGTAAAAATTGGCGACTGTATTATAGCCTAAGCTTGCGTAGTGCAGCTGCGCCGTTGCTCCAACTATTATTTTCTTCTTCTGCATATTCCTGTAGTGCTGCCAGGCAATAGTCTTTGATACTTCAGCTTCTCTTCCGATGTGTGTGAAGCTTTTGCGCCCGTCTATCAGCAAATCTCGTAAAATTTTGGCGTCGATTTCATCAATTTTTTCCGTTCAAGTCACCCTGTATAGCCTGATATGTTTTATTGTGCTTAAGCCTTTTGCAGCATTACACGTTTTTCCCTCTTTTGAAACCTCAAATTATCGTACAAGGTGGTGTTTCCTGAGCTGCTTTTTATGATAGTGTTTGATAAAAAACCGTTTTATCGTAAGATTTAAACACTGTTCGAACCAACCTTTGGTTAGAAATTAAAGGAGAGAAAGAGAAAAAATGAAGATTGCAAAAAGTAAAGCTACTACCATTGGATTCGCAGTATTTCTGATGTTTGCTATGGTTATTTCACTTGTTGCTTTGCCGAATGTTCGCGCACAAGAGCCTACTGAAGTACCGTCCTATCCATATATCAACGCTATACCCAACCCGGTCGGCTCAGGTCAAACGGTAACGCTTCACGTTGGAAGCCTTTGGCCTTGTGGAAGCTTATCCACTGATGGCTGGGAAGGTCTCCAAGTGATCATCCAAAAAGACGGCGAGGCGTTCGACACAATACCTAACATCAAAACCGATTCAACCGGCGGAACAGGCGTAGCATATACTTTTGATGAGGCTGGCACATACACGCTGACGACGTACTTCCCACAACAGATAGCTCCAACGATTAGCGGTTTCTTCCAAGCAAATCCTCCTTCTGGTGCAACCATGCTGGAAGGCCACAGCGAAGATTTGACATTAGTTGTGCAAGACGACCCTGTAGCCTTTTATCCGGCGCATCCGCTTCCGACAGAATATTGGAGTCGCCCCATCGATGGCCAGCTTAGGTCCTGGGCAGCTATTGCAGGAAACTGGCTTGGCGACCAAGTGTCAATGGATGCCGCTCCCCCCGCGCAAACAATCTATTACGACTTTAACGATGCCGCGCCAGAAACAGCACACGTACTATGGACAAAACCGATAACGCTGGGCGGCATAGCTGGAGGACAGGTAGGTGACCATGGCTTTGACCAAGGAGACGCTTATGAACCAAAATGGACAGGCGCTGTGATCATTGGCGGAATAGTTTTCTACAACCAGTTCGAAACAACAGGCTCGGAAACAGGACTTTACAGGTCAGTTGTCGCTGTGGACTTGCATACTGGCGAAGAACTTTGGAACAAACAACTGCTAGACCGTAATGGAGACAACCAAAACCTAGATTTTGGTCAAGTGTTCTATTTTGACGGTTTCAACCAGCACGCCGTATTCGATTATCTGTGGACTACTGGATCAGGCGGTACTTGGAATGCTTACGACACCCTAACTGGACGCTGGGTGTACACCATGGAGGGTGTGCCTAGCGGCACGAGGATGTACGGATCTAAAGGTGAAATTCTAGTGTATACAGTTGATCAAACCAACGGTTGGATGACAGAATGGGAGTCTTCGGGAGTCGTTACACCGAATGCTGGAGGCGCAGTTGCTCAAGGCAGCTTCAATCCTCAAGGACAGGTATACGACGCTGAAACTACTGCAAGAGGCATTGTCTGGAACGTTACGATACCTACCGGTTTACCGGGAAGTGTCGATAAAGTTCGCGAAGGAATAATACTTGGAACAAACTGTGACAAGTATACCCGTACAGACAATGGCGAAATCGCTATGTGGGCTCTAAGCACTGACCCAGATGACGCGGCACATCCTCTATTGTACAACACGACTTTCTCAGTGCCTTATGTAGGACATTATGACGTTCAAGATGCAGATGTAGCTAGCGATGTTTTCGTTATTTCTGGTGCAGAGAGCAGGCAACACTGGGGCTTCCGCCTAAGCACAGGAGCAAAACTGTGGGGTCCAACTGATCCTCAGCCTTATCAGGATAACTGGGGCTACTCGTCAAGTAACAGTTGGGACAACCTCGTTGACGGCAGATACATTTCAGGTAACTACGGAGGAATAGTTTACTGTAGAAACGCTACCACTGGCGAAACCATTTGGACATACACCATAGACGACCCATACGTCGAGAACCTGCAAAACAATGAATGGCGTTTCAGACCAGCGTTCATCACCGACGGAAAAGTATACCTTGAAAGCACTGAACACAACCCCTTCGACCCTCAACACCGTGGTGCTCCTTTCCTATGTCTTGACCTAGAAACTGGCGAGCGTATCTTCCAAATACCCTATCGTGGAAGCGAATGGAGCTCTACTCCAATCATCGGCGACAGCATAATATCGATGTACAACGAATACGACCAGCGCATATACGCCATAGGCAAGGGTCCAAGTGCAACAACGACTTCGATACAAGACAACGTTATCACAAACGGCGACAGCGTACTAGTAACAGGCGCGGTTACTGACATATCTCCAGGAACTGAGGGATATGCTCTGAGAGCAAGGTTCCCGAATGGTGTTCCTGTGGTATGTGACGACAACATGAGTGACTGGATGCTGTACGTGCACAATCAATTCGAGCGACCAACAGATATCCTCGGTGTTAACGTCACCGTAACGGTGCTTGACCCGAACGGCAACTGCTACGATGTTGGCACAGCTGTATCTGACTCAAACGGCAAATACAGTGTGTACTTCACTCCTGAAGTTCCAGGAAAATACACTGTGATAACAACGTTCCTTGGCTCTGGCGGATACTATGGATCTTGGGATGAAGCTGACATCATGGTTGAGGAAGCATCCGCAGAAACAATGCCGACACCGACACCCGGATCAATGACTGACACGTACGTGTTGGGTCTAGGTGCAGGAGCAATCATCGCAATCGTAGTCATCGGGCTAGTCATTATCCTGATGCTCAAAAAACGGTAGAAGCAACAAGCAAAACCCAAAATAATTTCCCCCTTTTATTTTTTTAGAGAACTAATTCGTTATTTTTCCAAGCTCTCATAGATGTGTCTAAAGGAAGGTTTTCGGTGCAGCGTGTGAACTGAAGGTGCGTATGCTTTAAGCTCAAAAACTTGTGGCTTAACTCCTAACGGTTAAGGCTTAAACTTCTAAGCCTCTTTGTTTTCAGTTTCATTCCATTTCTCTACAACAAGTTTGTCGCTGCCGGGTTTGAAACTGACTCGTACGCACATTGATTTATTGCATTTAAAGGGGAACATGCTGTCGTCTACCACTCCTACAGGCAGATACAGCATGTATTTTGACCCTTTAATTCTGAATATGGTTCCCCTTCCTTCATTACCCATGTACCTTCCACCACCGCACCATTCTTTGTTATCTCCTGTTACTGTGTTATAAAGATTTTCCTTCGTTTTGCAACTTTATCTGTTTATATTGAATCATGTGATACGTTGTATCATATTACCGATTCGGGCTCAACCTGAAGCAATTCTGGTCAAAACATATAAAGCACGTTATTAACAACCTATCGGGGATTCGATGAAGGCACGTACACTCGCTCTGTTAGCAATTTCCATAACCATAATCTGTATTATACGCGTTTGTCCCGTATCTGCCCTTGACCAAAACGACATTTCCCTGTCACCAATCTGGTCAACGCCTTTATACTACCAAGGCGACATCGTAACCATCAAAATAGTTCTAACAAACAACTCCCCTGGCCTCCTCACAGTATACACTGTAGGCATCCACTTTGACTGGATGGACCAAGACGATTTTGCTGGACGCAACTTATCAGATGACCCTGTAGTCATTGCAAGTCACGCCACCTACGTTTTTGACCCAATGACCATAAACATCCCATCGGATGTAAGCGTTGGCGAACACGAGTACACACTCGGCGTTGAAGTATCCGAAGGTTCGTCTTCCACCATTGTTCCCTGGGACTCTGAAGCTCATGACATGTACGTTCAAGCTGCCGGGGCCAAACCCTTCCGCGAGTTAGCCATAAACGTCTCCACAAAATATAACGAAGCCATAAACGCCACATACCAAAGCCCCGACGCAAAATCTCTCTTGGAACAGGCAAACAACGAATATGAACAAGCGTTCATGCTGTCGGTAAACGACCAATGGGCTGAAGCAATGAAGCATCTAAACACTGCATACAGCTACGTGGAACAAGCAGCAGAAGCAGAACAACAATACATCCAGCAGTCCGAAAATCTGCAGCAACTAATACTCATAATCGTCCCGATTGTAACATTAATTATCGTAGCCGTAATCATCATTCTAATGTGGCGAAGACGACAAAAACCCAACACCGAAGAATCCGAGTCGCCCACCGACCAACCATATGACGACCAGCCAGAAACACAAGACTTCACACCCGAAGAATAGCCAAAAACCAAACACCTTTAAGGTCAACGCCTAATTGGGATATACAGTTTTTAGTAAAGACCAGTTAATAGTATGTGGTGTGGTTCTTTGTCTAACGATAAATGTGGAGATAAAGCGGAAGAAAAATTTGTGATTCCTATCAAAGCTGAGGACGTAATGGCTACGGAGGTCGCTGTTATGGACGAAAACGAATCCGTAAAGAAAGCCGCCGAAGTCATGGCTCAAGAAGACATAAGCGCCGTAATCGTCACGGTTGAAGAGAAAGCAAAAGGAATCGTCACCGAGCGAGACATCATAAAACGCATAGTCGCAGAGGACAAGAACGCCGAGAAAACCAAAGTGAAAGAAATAATGTCCAGTCCGCTAGTAACCATTGAACCCACCACAGACTTGGAAGAAGCCGCCCGCCTCATGTTCGAGAAAAAAATAAAAAACCTCCCCGTCACACACAACAACCGCCTCGTCGGCTTAATCAACCTTCAAGACATCTGCCGCCTCCAACCCGAAATCCTGAAACTACTAAAACAAACAATGAAAACCCCCAAGAACATCCAAAAAGTCCTAAGATACTACATAACATAAACGCAACATCAAATCGTAAACGCCTTTCTGAAAAAGGGTTTGGTGGACGGGGCGGGATTTGAACCCGCGGCCTCCACGATGCCAACGTGGCGATCATACCAAGCTGATCTACCCGCCCAAAGAGGCGCACTGCTGAAACTTAACCCGCAACATTAGCCTATAAGCGTTTCTTTTTCAACAACCCTGAACGTGCAGTTCAATCTGCGTTTCCGCCTTTAAATAAGGGGGCTATAGACGAAAATCATACGCCAGTTCAGAGGCTTGTGTATTTGTGTTGTTCACGTGTACAACATTGATTTGTGATGCAGAACGTTTATTTTTGTTTTTTAGTTGGTATGGAAGAGTGAACCGTTGTTGAGTAAGAAACCGAAGCGGATCTTCAAAACTATGTTGCTTGCGCATGGGCATTCCGCGAAGGTTGCAGATGAGCTTTGGAAATGGTACAATTTTTCAGAAAAGAAAGGCGTGGCCAGCTTCTAACCGCGCTTGCTGGTTAGCTTAAGCCGAATAGACTACAGTTATATATCTGAACACGGTTTAGCTGGAAAAGATGAGATCCAACTCGGCAATCACAAAGCTAAAAGCAGTTCTCATAATAGACATTCTGATTGTGGCTTCTGCAGCTGGAGTTTACCTTTACCTCCAAGCTGAAGGCTTAATCGTCACAGCACCCAAACAAGCCGAGTTCACACTAACAAACCTCACATTCAACCCTCAAGAACCAGAAGTTTTCGAACCCGTCCTTGTCACAGCCAACCTAACCAACACAGGCGGCGAACAAGGAGAATACATAGCAAACCTCACACTCAACAACATAATAGAAGACAACCAAACCATCTTCCTCCAACCAGCCGAATCCGCCCTGATAGAATTCACAGTCATCAAACAAAACGAAGGCAACTACACCCTCACAATAGGCGAACTAACAGGCTCAATAACATACAACGCCCCATCACCAACAGCCAGCAAAATCGCCCTCTCCAAACTCTCCCTAAACCCACGCGAAGCATGGCCAAACCAAACCGTAACCGCCACAGTCACCGCCACCAACCAAGGCGAAGAAACAGACGTACTCCCCATAAGACTCATGCTCGACGACACGCAACTAGACCGCAAAACCATTCAACTCGCCCCACAAGAAACCACAACCGTAACATTCACACTCAACGCCACAACCGAAGGAAAACACACCGTCAAACTAAACACGCTATCAGGAACCCTAACAATCGTCCCCACAGGCTACCACACCGCCAATATCAGATACTCCGGCGGAGGATCCGACCTCCTGCCCTTTACACTAAACGGAGAAAGCCTCAACATGCCATACTATGGACTATTACCAGTAGGCGAATACACAATCACCGTACCAACTCCCTTCACCACAGACACGGCCGTTTTCGAGTTCGGGTACTGGAGCAACGGCGACACCAGCACAACAACCACATTCAACCTAAACAGCAACCTAGTCTTCGTCGCAACATACAACCTAATCAGCGGCTGGGCATCCTGCCCCTCACTATTCTACTGGAACGGCACAGCCTATGTCTACGTCACAGAAGTCTCAAACGCAGGCTGGTTAGGATACATAGACTACATCAACCAAGATGGCGAAATCATATACGGTGGCGGCAACCCTTGGGATACAATAAAGTTGGATGCAACCCAGGTCACGCCTAGAAGCAGCCCAGACGGTGATTATTACGATGTTTACCTTAGGCAGAAGTGGGATGAGATTTTCTATTTGGATGCTGCTTACATGGTGGTTGTTGATCACCCCTCAACCGTGGATGTTTATTCTACTATGGTGAATTATGTGAATCGAGCTTTTCCAAGCGAAATTTACACCGTAAGCAAAGATAGCTTGATGCCACCCGTTTCAGCCACTAACGAAAAAGGCGAAAACGTTCTGCCTCAAATCGCCGAAATGGACGGTGTTTTCACGTCTGGCAGCAACGGCTTAGCTAGTCCATCTTGGGACGCCATGGACTTAAACCAGCTAACATTAGATCTAGGCGATTTATCTGGTGCTGAAGCTATTAAGCTTGTAATAAAAGGCATGATTGATTGGGGTATGCCTGAATATTATTACACTTGGATAAACGGGTTCAAAGAAGCATCCGCCCAAGGGCTTGTCCCCAACGGCACGCAAATTTACCCAGCTCCATTCATGGAAGTGATGGATGCAAACGGCAACTGGATACGCGTGCCCGAGAACAGGCAGATGCCGACGCCTTCCGACTACGTTCCAAGAAGCTTTGCCGTAGACCTCACTGGTCTCTTCCCCACCGACGTAAACGACTACAAAATCAGGATTACAAACTTCTTCAACGTAACCTTCGACTACATTGGAATAGACACAAGCCCGCAGGCAGACATTAATGTTCAGAGAATCAATGGTGTCGCCGATTTTCAGCAAGCATTTGCTAGTCCCTCATCCTCTTCAGGCAACTTCACAAAATACGGTGACATGACGCAGATAGTGAGTGACGGTGATGACATGTTTGTGATTGGCAGGCAAGGTGACCAGGTTTCTCTTCGTTTTTCAACTGCTGGTCTTGCTCCTCTTGAGGATGGGTTGGAGCGTGATTACTTTCTGTTTGTGGCTTGTTGGTTTAAGGATCCTCCTGGGAACTGGGGTTACGGCTTTGATTTCACGGTGGATCCGTTGCCTTTCAGTAGCATGACTGGTTTCCCGTACCCCGCTTCAGAGAGCTATCCATTAGATGAAGCTCATTCAAGTTATCTTCGTGAATATAACACGCGGACACTGCCTATCGAGCGTGCACAGTTTGTTATCGGCGATATGCTGGTGATTTTAATGGGAACGGGCTTAGTGATAGCTGGGATTCTTTCTACTCTTATCTGGTTGAAAGCGCGCGTGGCTAGGCAGAAAATAGATTTCCGAACAGCTTAAATGTTGTATTAAGGATTTGAGTATTGAAGTTGAAGGCGTATGAAGTCTCGTTCAGGGCTTGCCAAGCTTAAAGCGATTCTTTTAATTGACGTTTTGATAGTGGCAGCCGCGGCTGGAGTTTACCTGTACCTTCAAGCTGAAGGTGTGATAGTTGGTCCAATCAAAGAAGCCACGTTTGTTGTGACTGACCTTTCAATCAACCCGGCGGAACCTGAAATTTATGAACCTGTCCTAATTTCCGCCAACGTAACCAACATTGGAGACGAAGAGGGTGAGTACGTGGCGAACCTTACCATCAACAATGTGTTAGAGGAAAACCAGACAATTTGGGTTTTAGGTCACAATTCCTCCCTTGTTGAGTTCATGGTAATTAAAGAAACTGCGGGAAACTACAGTGTCGAACTGGGCGGTTTGCCTGGTTCGTTCACCACAAAGGTTCCTCCGGCCTCAGCAAGCCAAATAGGCATATCTAAACTGGCTATCAGTCCATACGAGGCTTGGGCTAACGAAACAATAATCGCTAGCTTAACTGCCACAAACTTCGGAGAAAAATTAGACAATCTTTCGTTGAGATTTATGGTTGATAATAAGTTTTTAGAACGCAGATTAATCGAGTTGGATGCTGGCGAGAGTACAACCGTGGAATTCACTTTTAACGAAACGGCTGAAGGAAAGCACACTGCTATGGTGAACACTTTGTCTGCAGGCTTCTACGTGGTTCCAACAGGGTACCACACGCTCTTGGTTGGTAGATCTGGAGGCGGCTCAACACGTGTACCTTTCACCATAAACGGCGAAACTCAAGAAACAGGGTGGAACGCACTCTTACCCGTCGGTAAATACACCCTTACAATGCCAACTCCCTTCACCACAGACACGGCCGTTTTCGAGTTCGGGTACTGGAGCAACGGCGACACCAGCACAACAACAACGATTGACTTGGAGAGTCGTCTGGTTGTTGTGGCAACGTACATCCTGATTAGCGGATGGGCGTCTTGTCCTTCACTGTTCTACTGGAACGGCACAGCCTATGTCTACGTCACAGAAGTCTCAAACGCAGGCTGGTTAGGATACATAGACTACATCAACCAAGATGGCGAAATCATATACGGT
>Ga0307423_1000619_pt1 | contig 23678 bp, 19 predicted proteins | sample SalMarWE160310MG_FD_202154 | JGI IMG/M metagenome (GOLD analysis project Ga0307423, IMG submission 202154) | Salt marsh sediment microbial communities from the Plum Island Ecosystem LTER, Massachusetts, United States - WE1603-10 | ecosystem: Environmental > Aquatic > Marine > Intertidal zone >...
AACTCCTGTTATTAATGATAATTAGAAATTTAGGATATCGAAATTTTGTATTTGATGTTGGACAAATTAAAAGAGGGCTGTCAGGCCCTCTTAAGGTTTATAGTCTCAATTTTTAGGATTCTTTACTCAAGAATAAGTTTTCATCCCCCCAAACATACTTGCAAAAATTGAGGCGAATACTATAAAGAAAATAATTGCGAGGACTATCGCAATAGCATACCAAATTAGTGTAGCAATTGCCCAATTCTTTTTACACTGATGTGTTCCGCCACCAAATGCCCATACAAATAACATAATCAGACCTACTAGTGGTATAGCTGTAATCAGGATAGTTATTACCCAATCACCGACTGAAACATCCTGTTTGATAACTCCCGGTAAGTTTTGCTGTTCCATGAGGCCTCCAATTTTGTGGATTAAAGAATTTTAAATAAAAGAAAGACAGCAGATAAATCTTATTTGCTTTCAAAATATAGTAAATATTTGGTAACCATTCATAAATTATAAGTAAAAAATCTGTTGCAACTTTTTGATAATTAATAAATTACTTTAAAAAGTAAATACTTGCTTCTGAATTTTACTCATTCTTAAAAGTGGGAATTCAATTTTAGATAAAAGGTTTCATTTCCAAATTTGAAAAAAAAGTTAGTTAATTAGTCTATAAACGCAGCTATTCAGATGGTATAATTGTTGGGTTTTTGAGTAGTCAAATTTCCAGGGCTTTTTATTAAAATTATGGAAGAAAAATGAATCGAAATAAAGTAACTATTGATGGAAATGAAGCAGCTGCGTATACCGCATTTCACATTAATGAAGTAATTGCAATTTATCCTATCACACCATCGTCCAATATGGGTGAACACTGTGATGATTGGTCGGCAGTAGGTAAAAAGAATATATGGGGAATTATTCCTTCAGTAAGCGAACTACAGAGTGAAGGTGGTGCTTCTGGTAGTGTTCATGGTGCATTGCAGAGTGGAGCATTAACAACGACTTTTACTGCATCGCAGGGATTGCTGCTGATGATTCCAAATATGTTTAAGATAGCCGGCGAGTTAACTTCTACAGTTTTTCATGTTTCAGCTCGTTCAGTAGCAGCTCACGCTCTCTCTATTTTTGGTGATCATAGTGATGTAATGTCGACAAGACAAACAGGTTTTGCTCTAATGGCTTCAAACAATCCACAGGAAGTAATGGACTTTGCATTGATTGCACAAGCTGCCACTTTAAATTCAAGAATTCCATTCGTTCATTTCTTTGATGGATTTCGTACTTCTCACGAAGTGATGAAAATTGAAGAGCTTACTTTGGATGATATGCGTGCAATGATTGATGACGATTTAGTTATAGCTCACAGGAAAAGAGCGCTAAGTCCTGATCATCCGGTGCTACGAGGTACTGCACAAAATCCCGACGTATTTTTCCAGGGAAGAGAGACAGTAAATCCTTACTATATTGCCTGTCCGGGAATTGTTCAGCAGCAGATGGATAAATTTGCTAAAGTAGTTGGAAGACAATATAAACTTTTTGATTATGTAGGAACTCCAGATGCAGAGAAAATAATTATTATGATGGGTTCAGGTGCGCAGGCAGCAGAGGAGACTGTTGATTACCTGACTTCAAAAGGTGAAAAGGTTGGATTAATTAAAGTTAGGTTATACAGACCTTTTTCAATCGAGCACTTTGTAAATGCTTTACCACCGACTGTAAAATCAATTGCCGTATTAGATAGAACGAAGGAACCGGGTGCTCCGGGTGAACCTCTTTATATGGATGTTGTTAATGCCATTTCAGAAAAATTTTCTAATGGAGAACTCAGGATTAACTATCCTAAAATTGTTGGTGGAAGATATGGCTTATCTTCAAAGGAATTCAATCCTGCAATGGTTAAATCTGTATTCGATAATCTTGATAACGATAAACCTAAAAATCATTTTACTGTTGGAATTAAAGAAGATGTAACAAACTCGAGTTTGGATTTCGATCCCAGCTTTTCAGTTGAAGCTGAGGAAACATTCAGAGGCAAGTTTTATGGTTTAGGTGCCGACGGTACAGTCGGTGCAAATAAAAACTCAATTAAGATTATTGGTGAAGGTACAGATTATTATGCCCAAGGTTATTTTGTCTACGATTCAAAAAAATCCGGCTCAATGACTATCTCCCATTTACGTTTCGGTCCGAAAGAATTAAAATCAACTTATCTAATTAACCGTGCAAACTTCATTGCGTGTCATCAGCAGGTATTTCTGGAAAAACTTGATATGCTGAAGGAAGCTATTAATGGCGCTACGTTTTTGTTAAACACAAAAGTTCCTAAAGACAAAGTATGGGATTCATTACCTGAAAAAGTCCAGAAAGACTTAATCGAAAAGAAAATGAAGTTTTACATTATTGATGCTTACAAGGTTGCTGACGAAACTGGTATGGGGGCAAGGATAAATACAATAATGCAGACCTGTTTCTTCGCGATCTCGAATATCTTTCCTAAAGAAAAAGCTATTGAGATGATTAAGGACTCGATAAAGAAAACATATGGTGTTAAAGGTGATAAAATAGTACAAATGAACTTTGATGCTGTTGATAAAACACTTGCTAACTTGTTTGAAGTTGAAATCCCCAGAGTTATTACAAGCACAATACAATTACAGCCTGCGGTAAGCGCTAACGCTCCCGAGTTTGTAAAAGAAGTTACCGCAAAAATTATTGCCTTCGAAGGTGATGATATTCCGGTAAGCAAATTTCCTGTTGACGGCACTTTCCCGCTTGCAACTACGAAGTGGGAAAAGAGAAATATCGCATTAGAGGTTCCAGTGTGGGATACTGAAGTGTGCATCCAGTGCAACAAGTGTATAATAGTTTGTCCTCATGCAACTATAAGAGCAAAGGTTTTCGAAGAAAAATATCTTAAAGACGCGCCTCCGACATTCAAATACACAAAATTTAAAGCGAAAGATTACGGAGAGAATATGTACTATTCACTGCAGGTTGCAGTGGAAGACTGTACCGGTTGCGGACTTTGCGTTGATTTCTGTCCTGCAAAGAATAAAAAAGAAACTCGGCTTAAAGCGATAAATATGGCAGAACAAATGCCTATAAGGGAACAGGAAAGAGTGAACTGGGATTTCTTCCTTTCAATACCGGATATCGATAGAAAGAAAATAAATGTAACAAAAATAAAAGATTCACAATTCTTGGAACCATTATTTGAATTCTCAGGTGCTTGTTCGGGATGCGGAGAAACTCCTTATGTAAAATTGGTAAGCCAGTTGTTCGGTGATAGAACAATAATTGCAAATGCAACTGGCTGCTCATCGATTTATGGTGGAAATTTACCTACAACTCCGTGGGCTATGAATAAAGATGGAAGGGGACCAACCTGGTCGAACTCACTCTTTGAAGATAATGCTGAATTCGGTTTTGGATTCAGACTAGCAATAGATAAACACAATTCTCAAGCAAAAGAGCTATTACAAAAATATTCAAACGATATTGGCGGGGAATTAGTCGATGGAATTATGAGTTCAACACAAAAAGATGAAACTGAAATATATGAACAAAGAGAAAGAATAGATTTACTGAAGAAGAAACTTGATGGGATGCTTAAATCAGGAAGTAATGGTAAAGCAAATGATTTAAAACATTTATTAAGTATTGCAGATTATCTTGTTAAAAAATCAGTCTGGATAATGGGTGGTGATGGCTGGGCTTACGATATTGGCTACGGTGGATTAGATCACGTGCTCGCTTCCGGAAAGAATGTTAATGTTTTGGTGCTTGATACAGAAGTCTATTCCAATACGGGCGGACAATGTTCAAAAGCCACACCACGTGGAGCTGTTGCGAAGTTCGCCGCAGCTGGTAAACCTTCTGAGAAAAAAGATCTTGGATTGATGGCCATGAGCTATGGTAATGTTTATGTTGCAAAAGTTGCAATGGGTGCAAACGATCAGCATACTTTAAGAGCATTTCTCGAAGCAGAAGCCTACGATGGTCCTTCGATAATAATTGCATACAGCCATTGTATTGCTCACGGTATTAATATGGGTAAAGGGATGCAGAATCAGAAAGCTGCGGTTGATTCCGGCTACTGGCAACTTTACAGGTTTAATCCTGATCTGGCTAAGGAAGGAAAGAACCCGTTCAAGCTAGATTCTAAAGGATTAAAAATTCCTCTCAAAGACTACGCTTACATGGAAACGCGATATAAAATGTTAACCAAATCTCATCCAAAGAACGCAGAGTTGCTAATAAAAGAAGCACAGGATGATGTAACGAGTAAATGGAAAGAATATGAGAGAATGGCTTCATGGGATCCGGAAAAGACTGAAGAGTAGAAATAACAAAATTTAAATCGAAGGTTTACAATGGATTTATCAACGACTTACTTAGGCTTAAAACTTAAATCACCGATCGTTCCTTCTGCCGGACCCTTATCGCAGGAAATATCTAACATTAAATTGATGGAAGATGCAGGTGCGGGTGCAGTAGTTATTTATTCATTATTTGAAGAGCAGCTTGAGCATGATTCACTGGAGCTTCAGTATCACACTGAGGTTCCGTCTGAGAGTTTTGCCGAAGCAACGAGTTATTTCCCTGAACCTTTCGAGTACAAACTTGGTCCTGAAGAATACCTGAATCACATAAGAAAAATTAAGGAAGCAGTTAATATTCCTGTGATTGCGAGTCTCAACGGAAAATCTCTCGGCGGGTGGATAGATTACGCGAAACAGATTGAACAGGCAGGCGCCGATGCACTTGAACTGAATATTTATTTTATGGCTACTGATATGGATCAGAAAAGTGAAGAACTTGAGAAAAGATATGTTCATATAGTGAAGAGAGTAAAAACTGAAATTAAGATACCCATTGCTGTAAAGATGCATCCCTTCTTTAGTTCCGTTGCGCATATGGCAAAAGAGTTAAACAAGGCTGGTGCGGATGGACTGGTTCTTTTTAACAGGTTCTATCAGCCTGATATAAATCTTGAAACTCTTGAAGTTGAACCAAATGTAATTCTCAGTACACCATTCGCAATGCGACTTCCTTTAAGATGGATCGCAATTCTTTACGGAAGAACAAATGCAGATCTTGCTGCAACAAGTGGCATCTACACCGCTGAAGATGTAATAAAAATGATTATGGCAGGAGCCAAAGTTACTCAAATGCTTTCGTGCTTGTTAAAGTTTGGTATCGGTCATATTGCTGATGTTACTTCCAAGATGAAACTGTGGATGGAAGAAAAAGAGTATAAATCATTAGAACAGATGCGCGGAAGTATGAGCTATATGAATGTTGATGACCCGGCTAAATTTGAGCGTGCAAACTATATGAAGGTTTTGCACTCATATAAATAAGATTTCTTCATAGCCTCCTATACGTTGCGGGTGGAACAGTTGTCCTCTAATCCTGTCCTGTTAGTTTTGTCCGCAACGTTTTTTATTCCAGATCAAAAATTATTAAACGCAGTTCACCATTTGAACTAATAAACCTATTTTAATGTTAATTCAATAAAAATTTTTAGGAAAATGGCTTTATTCTTCACATTATTCTTTACTGTTTACACAGCTCTTAATTATTATATTTTTATAAGGGGATGGCAGGCACTGCATTCACTGCCCTGGTTAAAACCTTTTTATGTTATAGCATTCATTGTAGCTGCGTATGGATACATTTTTGCAAAATTACTTTATAAATTCCTGCCCTCTATTATTTATGATATCTGGTTAGGCATTGGTGCAATATGGTTTGCTTTTTTCGTTTATTTTATTCTTTTTCTGTTAGGATTGGATATAATTCGTCTGTTCGAGTCATCCTTTCATTTTCTGCCCAAATACATTTACAATAATTTCGAACAAACAAAGAAGATAACTGCCATTGTAGTAATTGCACTTGTCGGCTTAATTGTTTTTTTAGGAAATCTGAATAAAAGAGATATAACTATAAAAACTCTGAATCTTACTCTTCCGAAGGGAAATGGAAAGCTCAATGAACTTAATGTTGTTATGGCTTCGGACTTACATCTCTCAACAATTGACGGGGAAAGATTACTTTCAAAAATTATTGATAAAATTAATTCTGTAAATCCGGATATAATTTTATTTGCCGGAGATATTGTTGATGATAAAGCTCTGATTTTAGAAGATAGAGGAATAGGTGAATCCTTTAAGAGACTTAATCCGAAATATGGAATTTATTCAATCACCGGTAATCACGAATATATCAACGATGTTGAACCAAGCGTTAAATTTATGGAACAGTACAGAATGAAAGTAATTAGAGATAATTATGAATTAATTGACAGCAGCTTTTGGTTAGTTGGCAGGGAAGACGTGGCAATGAGACAATTCACTGGCAAAGAACGAAAATCACTTGAACAGATTATAAGCTCGATAAATTCTGATTATCCTAAAATACTTCTTGATCACACACCCATAAGGTTAGAACAAGCAGAAAAAAATGGAATTGACCTGCAGCTTTCAGGACACACACATCACGGACAAATTTGGCCCGGAAATATTATCACCAATATGATTTACGAATTAAGCTGGGGATATTTAGAAAAAGGGAAGACCAAATATTATGTTTCATCAGGTGCTGGAACGTGGGGACCACCTGTCCGCACGGGAAGCAAATCTGAAATTGTTAATATCAAAATAAAATTTGAGTAATCAGATTTTCATACAACCATATATCCATACAAACGAATGTGCTTGTATGGATGTATGAATGAATGTTTGTATGTTTAAAAAGTAAACGTTACACCAAACTTTACGTTATCGAATGCGATTGGCGGCGTACTTGGAAATGGCCAGTTCATTTTATCCCGTCTTAATTCATAAATGCCATAACCCAAGGCACTCTTTAATACAAAAAATACAATTGGACCAGCGGCAGGTGAAGATTTAAAAACTTCTTTTATGAACACATCAAGCAATCCATTCGCGGCAAGCTCAATGATTCCGCTTCCTGCCCATTTCCAGAACAAGTGTCTTTCAAAAACAATTGATCTTTCGTAACCTGCTTCTAAGGCTATTAAGCTTGTTGCCTGAACCCGGACACCTCCTTCGCTGCTAGTACCGAAGCGAAAAGATTCATCGTATAACTGTTTTATTCTTTCATCATTTGGACTTAGTGAATCATCAGCAAAGTTTAGGTTTGTCCAGGTTAAAGATGATGTATAGTATGGGGTCACTGTAGCATTTTCCCCAATTTTATAACCGTAACCACCTGACCATCCAACTCCAAATTGCCAGTTGTTAGTTTCAATATCTGAAGGTACATCGGAACCGCCAGCAAGTTCGGTTGAATTGCGGTTTAGGAATAAATAATTAAAAGTGCTTTTATCAATATAATCTGCGTATTTAGTTACCTTCTTATATGTATAACCAAGCTTTAGCTCAAGCAGATTATTATCTGCAAAAGGTGCTTCGACATCCTTTCTGGACACATTGGAAAAGCCATAGTCAAGTGATATTGCAGGTTTCTTGTTAAGCCAGGCTTGCCATTCTTCAGTCTTTTCCAAATCCCATTTCCATTCTTCCTTACATTTTGTGGAATCCTGTGCGAAAGAATAAAAAGGTAGAAATGATATTAGTAATGCAGTAATCGTCAAAATATGATGTTTCATAGTTCCTCCGGAAAAAGATTTTTAATCAACTTATAAAAAATAACGTATCTATAATTTTTAAATGAATTTTTTTTGATGAACGGTATCATGTCAAGACGAATGTACCTTCTGTAAGGTTACTTAACTGCATCTTTTATTTTCCATCTAATAACCTCATCAAGGTATTGATGAAATTTTGCAGGGAGGTTTTTGTATTTACCAAATAACAGTTTTTTTTGTTTCAGGTAGTTCCAACCCTAAATTCTTTTTATTACTTATGAAATATAAAAAACTATGCTCTGTTTGCTTATAATATTTGTAAGGAAATTGAATTTTCAACACCATAAACTTAAAGTTTAAGACTAAAAATTTGTATTTTACACAATCTTTATTCTATAATAATATCAGCGGGACATAAATGTTAAAATTAAAAAAAATACTCATATTTTCTATCCTTCCATTTTTACTTGTAGGCTGCCTTCAGGTTGAAACTAATGTAAATGTTAAGAAAGATGGAAGCGGAACAATTAACGAAAAGGTGTTGTTCAGTAAAACATTTGTTAATATGATCAAGGAATTCGCACAATCTTTCAGTGATTCAGCATCAGCCGACAAGGAAGAATTTTCAATTTTTAAAGCTGATGAAATTAAAACCGATGCAAAAGATTTTGGCGAAAATGTTAAATACGTTTCTCATACGCTTATAAGCAATGATGACTGGGAAGGTTATGATGCAGTTTATTCATTTGACGATATAACAAAAGTGAAAATTGCTCCCGATCCTGATTCCAAAGTTGGTATCGGAGACGAAGGAATGGAGGCCACACCAGATGAAGATTATTACTTTTTTAAGTTTATTAAAGGAAACGTTCCTGAATTAATAATTGATCGTCCGGAGATAAAATTAACAGAAGAGACAGAAGAAAATAAGGACACAGTACAATCTGAACAGAATGATGAAGAAATGAGCGAAGAGTTTCTAAATATGATGAAGGGGATGAGTATAAGCGTAGCAGTTTTTGTTGATGGCAAAATAGTAAACTCAAATGCAAGCTATGTGGATGGTTCAAAAGTAACGTTATTTGAAATGAATTTTGGTGAGATGATGAAGAACAAAGAAGCTTTTAAAGAATTTAAGAATAAAGAACCAAAGAATATTGACGAAATGAAACAATACCTTGAAAAATTTCCCGGAATGAAAATAGAAATTGAAAAACCGGTTTCAATTAAATTTAAATAATCAAATTATAATAAATAAAAATAAAATATGAAGCTCAAACTAATTTTATTAATCTTATTCTTTGGTCTAGGATTTATTCAGGCGCAAACCGATGAATCCAGATTAGGGACCGAAATAACACTAACTGAAAAAACCAAAATTTCTGATATACTTGCTCAACCAGATTCATATCTGGATAAAACAGTTCTGGTTGAAGGTGAAGTTCTTGATGTATGTCCAATGATGGGCTGCTGGCTGGAATTGAAATCTGATGCGGGAGATGAAAAACTAAAAGTAAAAGTGAAAGATGGCGAAATTGTTTTTCCAATAGACGCAATTGGAAGCACTGCTCTAGTTGAAGGTAAAGTATACAATATTGAATTAACACAGGAAGAAGCAATAAAACACTTTCAGCATGTAGCAGAAGAAAAAGGTGAAGATTTCGATCCTTCGACTATTACCGGTCAAATGACAATTTACCAGATTGAGGGATTGGGTGCTGAAATATATAATAAGGAGAGTTAATTATTTTCAGGAGCTGCTTGTACGAGCAGCTCTTCTTTAATCTTGTTAATACATTTCTACTTTAAACTTTTTATTATAATTTTCATTCGTAGTTACTTTTTCTATACTTAAATTTACTTTATGAATGAAAATAAAATAGAAAGACAGGTATTTACATATCCACTTCTTTTTAGAATCATTTTTAGATATGGAAACGTAATAATTACGTTTTTACTGATTGTTTATTCTTTTCCATTGGCAGCCAACCTTGATAAAGATAAAATATTATTGATCCCTTTGATTATTACAGTTCTCGTTATCTATTTTTTAAACAGGCATTACCTTAATCTGTATAAAATTCTTCCTTATAAAATTGTTGCAGATGATGAAATGCTAATTTGCTCTGGATTTTTTCTTTCGAAGAAAGAAATTATAATCCGTTATGAGAACATTGAATCTCTCTCAGGTGGCATTTTTGAAAATAAAATATCCGGTGTGATGAAAGTTTGCGACGGAAAAAATGGAATGTGTATCGGATTTTATCAGAGAATAACTAATTCGAGTAAGCTTGCAACTATAATATTGAGTAAGGTAAAAAGAGAATTATATGACGAAGTGTTGGAGAAACTTATAGCCAAAGGAAAAAAGGATTGAAGGATGAAAATTGCTGTATTATTGTCAGGCGGAGTTGATAGTTCAATCGCATTGCGATTGCTGAAGGATGAGGGGCATAATATTACAGCATTTTATTTGAAGATATGGCTGCAGGATGAATTCTCTTTTCTTGGTGAATGTCCCTGGGAGGAAGATCTCAAATATGCTCGTGGAGTTTGCGAACAAGCAAATGTTCCGCTTGAAGTAATTCCTTTGCAAACCGCGTACTGGGATAATGTAGTCTCGTACACTATCGAAGAAATTAAAGAAGGGAGAACACCAAATCCAGATATTTTTTGCAATAGCCTGATCAAGTTCGGTGAGTTTTATGACAAGATAGATGATTCTTTTGAAAAAGTTGCAAGCGGGCATTATGCCAGAGTTGAGAAGATAAATGAAAAATATTTTCTAAAAACCTCTCCCGATCCGGTTAAAGATCAAACTTACTTTTTAGCTTATCTAACACAGCAACAGCTATCGAGAGCTTTATTTCCAGTTGGCAGATACAAAAAAACTGAAATACGCGATCTGGCTGAGAGACATAATTTACCAACGATGGCAAGAAGAGACAGCCAGGGTATTTGCTTTCTTGGACAAATAAAATTTAATGAATTCATAAAACATCATCTTGGTGAAATAGAAGGAGATATTATTGATATTGATAGCGGTAAAGTATTGGGGAAACATCCGGGTTACTATTATTATACAATAGGACAGAGATCAGGTTTACGATTAGGCGGCGGTCCTTGGTTTGTAGTAAAAAAAGAAGTCAAGAGTAATATTATTTACGTTTCAAAAGAATATAAAATTGAACTAAAGCAGGATCAATTTAATGTTGGGAAGTTGAATTGGATAACTGATATAAAACCGGATAAAAAAGATTTAAAAGTTAAGATAAGACACGGTGCACATTTTTATGATTGTAAGATTGTGTGGGCTGATGAAGCAACCTTACTAGTTAAACTTGCTAAGTCCGATAAAGGAATTGCTCCAGGACAATTTGCAGTTTTTTACGATGAAGATATTTGTCTTGGTGGGGGAGTGATTTTACAGGATTCTGATTGATTAGCTAAAATTATCTTTTTGCAAGTGAGTCTTAATTCCAGATTCCTTCGAAAATATTGGTAGTAAGCCATTTTTGTCCGTCGATATCCCAAGTAATTTCTCACAATTGCTGCACATATAGGCGTAGCGAATTCCAATAATAGATTCTATCTCGCAAATCCAGATATCTTTAATATTTTGCCCGCATTGGGGGCAGATGGTTTTAAACGATTCCTTATGTAGCAATTTTGTCATCATCAACTTTCCATAGATACTATTAAGACTCCTCAGAAACCAAAAATGTTACCTTAAAAATATTTTTTACGAAAATTTAACATGCGCTGCCTTTATACTAACTACCCATTTTTATTAAACAAACAGCAATGATGGAAGGAAGAATAAGTTTGAGGATGGATGCTGTTTATTTAAAAATTCAACAGATATTTAATTAAAAGTATAAGATTTTTCAACCCAAAATTCAGTTTCTAATCCATTTTTTATCCCTGGCTCCCATAGGGACTTGTAAACTGCTGAAATTATTTCTTTCAAACAATCCTCACAATCAATTGAATTGAATAAAATTACGTAATCTGCAACCTTGCCAGACCTATCTATTTTTAATTTTAATTTCAATGAACCGCTGTAATTCCTGTTTCTTTTGTCAGGAAGGACTTCAAGAAGCTGTCTTGGTGGTCCAGGTTTACCAGCCCAGTTTAATTTATTTACTTCCATAACTTCATTACTTCCTGAAATTTCTTTCTCTTCAATGTTTGCGAAAATTATATTATCCAGTATAACCGGTTCATCGATTTCTTCATCCATAAATATTTCAGGAGTCATCGGTTTTTCTGAAATATTCTTATCAGACTGTATTGTAATAGGGATGTCATCAATGATAAATAGTGGTTCACTAAACTTGATACTTTTGTTGTGAGTTATTTTAGGTGAAAAAAGAAATGCACAAATAATCAATAGCTCACTGAGGATAAAACTAATCTTTATATTTCTTGAATAATGCTTATGTTCTTTAAACCTGCTGATCATTTCCATCTCAATAACGTTTGTGAATTAACCACACTGCCAACTGCGAGATCTTCTATTTCAATATTTATTTTGTATTTCCCTTTTTCATATTTACTCATATCTAACTGCAGGTAGACCGGAGTATCTTTTTCATAAGATTGATATTCTGTTGTTAGTGTGAGAGTATTATCATCTTCTCCCAATCCTATAACTCCAAGTAATGAATTAAAAAAGTTTTCTAATCCTGAGTTTTCGTCTATTTTACTGATTGTAATCCGCTGTTCAAAATTTGAAATACCTGAATCATCTAAAGACAGATTATAGACTTCGAAATAAATGTAAATCTGATTAATTGTTGAAAAAGTATTTAATGGATTTGGTAAGAGATTTAGATTTCCTCTTTTGATGGCGAGGTTATTGCTTTCATTAACATCAGATGCTAATATGATATCGCTTATATCCAGCTTAGTACTATTAAATTTTTTAATCTTTAAATTTGTTCTATTGGCAGAAACACCGTTATCAGTATCTCTGATTATTTCAAATGCCAGCACACCACTATCGGGTGGCAAATCCACAAACACAGAGTTAATCCTATATTCTTCGAACAAACCTATTTTCAAATCTCTTTTATAGTCTAAATCATTCATGTGTTTTTTCTTCAATGTCTCTACTTCTGAATCTTCCTTAATTAAGAAGATTCCATACTTATGAGCAAGAGGATAACTATTTTCTGGAGTAAGTATTTCATCAGAAGTTAATGCGTAGTTAATATAAACCTGTGTGGCTATTGATGAATCTTTTTCAAGATTTTTGAATTGGACAATATTAAATGGAACTTGAATAACCGGACCTTCGAATTTAGGTTCATAACTTTCAGGATCGGTTCTTCTTAAATCATTCATAAAGAAATCTGCATCTCCGGGAAATTGTGAGACGTGTCTGCTGCCGGGCTTAGGAGAGCTGAATCTATAATTTTCGTTCCAGGACTCGTCTACAAAACCCAGGACTTTATCTTTGTAATACCAGAAATCGGTCTTCAGCATCAGCTTTGTTCGACCCCCAGCATTTATATAAGGCCTGTATCTCACTCGTTTAATTGGTTCCCCATATCTAATCACTGTTTCACCACGGTCAGAGTTCCAACCCGAAAGTCCAAGGTTATCGATACTGAATTTTAAATTAGAATAAGTAACACGGGAATAGTGCTCAAGTAATCGTTCATTGTAATCTGTTAAGAAGAGTGGATCAGATACCTTCCAAAAATTATTTACTCTATTTTCAATCTCAGTATCCGATATATCTTTCAATTTATTATTAAGTTCATTCTGAATTAAAAATAAAGCGGACTCATATCTGAAATCATTTTTTTCTTTTGCATTCATTAAACCAAATGCTGATTTATAAGCCGAAGAAGAAGAATCCATCTGAGAATTTTTATAATAATAAAGTCCTAATAGAAGGGAGGCCTCCTCGTTATCCGGATCTATATCAATTACCTTTTTAAGATAAGTTATACCTTTTTCATGTTTACCAATATCTTCATACATATTGGCAAGATGAATGTAGGCAAAGACGCAAGAAGAATCACTTTTTATTGCACTGTTATAGAATCTCTCTGCTTTTATGAAGTCTTCAATAGCAAAACCATCAAAACTCAGAGCCGGGTCATCTTCAACCTGGAGAACCGAATTTATGTATTCGTTATATTCTTCTTCCTCGATTCTTCCAAGGTTGATTAAAGCTTTGGTACATTTATCATCTATTTTGATTATATCCTCGTAATATTTGAAAGCTAAATTTCTGCCGAATGACTCCATAAGTTTTGCCTGAAGTAACCGGTATTCAATATTTTTAGGTTCCTTCCAGATGGCTTTCTGAATTAATTTCCTTGCCTTTACCCTCGACTCAACTGTGTTCTGATCAGAATATATTTTAGCCAGTTCAAAATACGAATCAGGATTATCGTACTCTGAAATCGACCGTTTTAATAACTTGATAGTCTCTGAAATGTATCCTCGTCCAGATTCTTCCATTGCAAGTTTATCGAACTCATTCAGGTTTTGGCCGGACAGTTGAGAGAAGTCTTGTTGGATTGGAATAAAAATCAGAATATATATCAGCGAAATAGTATTTTTGATCATAGCTCAAGCTATTTAAATAATACTTAGCTTATTTAGATAAGAAAATAATACCCTGTCTGTCAGAAGTCAATGATTAATTATTCTCCGCAAGAGGTATTTTTAAATTAAGGAGAGAATCCAACGATTCAATTATTGAAGAAATTTCTCTACGTAATATTTCTTTTCGAAAAGAATTTCCTTGTTCTTTTTAAAAAATTCTATAATTGCTTCTGCAGAAATAACACGGGCTATTCCATAACGTATTGAAGAAAATCTTTTTACAAATTCTTCGCCTTTGTATGGAACAATAGGGTTATATTTTTCATTATTATTTAATTTTTTAGGAACTAAGATATTTTCCTCTTCCTCAGGAACCCATTGAACCATTCCGACCATTTCAAAATTCGGTACACCGTCTCTTATAGCAAGCACAATACCTCCGCTCATTCCGTTATTCACGACCGCGTCTACGAGGAATGAACCATATTCATCCCTATTGGGATTGCTAACAATAGCTTTTGTAACCATCTGGTAGTTGATTGGGTATCCGAAGAGGTAAACAAAGGTACCCCAATCCAGTTCTTTCGCTTTTCCCGGTGGATAAGAAAAAACCGGAAACATTAAACCGCTTAATATTTTGTAATCCTTACCAATAAGAGCAAGATCACTTTTCGCATCGACAGCTAACAATTCAAATACACTTCCTTCGGGAAATCCTGCTGCGTATATCGCCTGACTTTCTTTAATAAAAATTGACTGGATATATTCTGTAAAGCCGCCTTCGGCGTTCGGAAAATATGAGATTATTGTATCGGGGAATTGAACAATATGTGCGCAGGTAAGAATAGCAACTTTCCCTTCCTTAAAATAGATTGTTGTACCGCTACCTGACGTGGATTGATCTGCATATCCTTCGGAAATAGCTAAGCTTTTAAGATCAGCAGTCTTATAATTTCCTATTGTCAGATTTGCACTTTGGTCGAAGATATAAGTTTTATAAAATATACTACTGTGAATTCTTTGAACTGTAAGACTAATATTTCTTAATTCGTCGGAAGCTCCTTTATACGGAAATTCACTATCGTATTTTCCATCACGAAGTATTGGGTAAATGTCTTTGTAGCTAGAGGTTGAGCAATCATTTAATACAAGGGAAATACACAGAAAGGAAAGCATTAATGAAATATTTTTCATCCTTTTCATCTCTTGTCTCCCAAATAAAAGTTAAATTTTAATAGCTATCACTACTTACTTGTTTGATGCTTTACTTTAAATCCTTTCTTCATCCAGCCTTTAGCAAGCAATAAACCAACTGGTGAAATGATTGCAATAAATCCATAAATTAACCACATTGTTTCTGTATTCATTTCAGACGGCAGAGTACCCGATGGACAATACTTCATCAAAAACCAACCAGAATAGAGACTTGTAATTACTTTTGTAAGGAACCAGGGAAACTGGCCTATTCCCATATAAATTCCAGTCATATTTTTAGGAGCGATTTCCGCAACCCACTGCAGGAACCTTGGCTGCCACATTGCCTCACCAATGGTCATCAGGGTAATATATGCTAAAAGAGTGAACAAATTGGGACCTAGTGCAAGGATAAATGTTGGCGAAGCCATCACAAAAGTCCCAACTATCATCATGTTATAGGTATCTTTCTTTGATGTTAAAGCGGTAACCATTGGTGTAAGAATAAAGATGAGTATCGGATTGAGATTAACGAAAAATTCAAAATTGTCTTCAACAAAATTTGGTATTCCAAAGTAAGCTTGTCCTCCAAATGCGCGACTGGTGTATTGCGGAATCGTTAACCAGTTATGTGCAAATAATGTTTGTACGAAAATCAAAATGAAAACAAAATACAAAAATCTTAAATCCCTCAGAGGGAAATTTTTAATGTAATATGCAAACTTTTCTTTCTTTGACATTCCAGCCATTTCATCTTTTTCTTCTTCTTTCTGATTTCCTTCAGAATCTTTATTTGCATCCCACAAAGCTTTTTGCATTGCCTTTTTTGTAATTATAAAATATACGATTCCTATTCCAACAACAGTTAGACCAACATAAACCCAAAAGACACCTGTGATTCCATAAGCCCTTCTAACTGGAGGAGATATAATTCCGGGTAGAAATCCACCAAGATTCATTAGTGCATAAAGCATTGCATAACCCATTGCTGCAGTTTTTTCATTCGTTAATTGTTTTACACCTGCATAACAAGCTGGTTGATAAATTCCATAACCAAGAATGATTCCGAAGATGCCGAGCATTGCAAAAAGATGTGCAGAATTCCATAGACCCGGGGCACCAATTTCAGGTGATATCGTAAGGAATATTCTTCCGACTAACATAAAGCTTAAAGCGATTAGTAAAGATTTTCTCAGCCCAATCCAATCTACTGTTGCACCCAGAACTAGCATTGCAAATGTAATTCCTGCGGTCAGTATACCAACCATTTGTCCTGCATAAATATCGTTTAGGTTGATGTATTCATTGAAGAAAATTGCAAGTAATCCAACCACACCAAAATAAGTTAAACCTTCCAGAACATATGAAAGATTAACACCCAGCAGTGCTCTGGATGTATGTGCAAGGTCAACAAATGGTTGCGATAGATCCATTATAATATTTTCCGTAAAACCGTATTCCTCTTTGGATTTTACTCGCTTAGGTTTTGCGAGCAGTACGGAAACAAACGCTATAGGAGGTAAAACCAGTGAATAGAGAAGCCATAGAAGTCCGTGGAATCCTTTTTGGATGGAAGTTCTGGATGTTGCTAAGACGAAGAAAATATAAAATATCATCGCCAGCCCGATGAAAACTATTAGAAGATCGCTCATAAATTTATGCCTGAATTATTCAAAGAGTATTGTTGATTTATTTAAACACTAATTTTTGTACAGTTGAAAATTATTTATTCTTAATAAGATTTATAGTAGAAAAAAAATTATGAACTATATTTATTTCTGCTATGAATTTATTTGCAAAGGAAGTGTAAAGAAAAAACTTGCACCTTTTCCTTCCTCGCTATTTACGAAAATTGTGCCACCGTTTTCTTCCACAAATTCCTTACAAAGTATTAGCCCAAGACCTGTCCCTGCTTCGTCTGCTGTTCCGTTAGTTTGGAACTTTGTATCAATCCTAAAAAGTTTTTTTTGATTTTCTTCGTTAATGCCCATACCATTATCACTTACATTTATTTCGGCAAAATTACCTTTCCTGATGGCTGAAATCGAAACATTCCCTCCCCTGTTTGTAAATTTAATTGCATTACTGATAAGGTTTCTTAAAATAGTTTCCAGCATATACTTATCAGCCACAATATAAATTTCCTCAGACACATTATTTATTAGTTTTATCTTTTTTAATTCAGCTGATTGAATATATAGATTAAGAATTTCTCCGACATTAATAGAAAGGTTTAGTGGAGTCTTTTCAACTTCGAACCGACCTGATTGCATACGTGTCCACTCAAACAAATTGAGTATTAAATTGTATACTTTTTGAGATGAACGGAAAATATTCGAGATTGATTCTTTAATTTCCTCACGACTCATTTCTTCATAAGATTGAATAATAAATTCACTTATTCCAAGAAGTGAATTAAAAGGTGTTCTCAAATCATGCGAAATAATAGAGAAAAATTTATCTTTGGAAGCGTTGAGTATCTTTAACTCATCAGTGTGCCTTAGAAGTTTTTCCTCATATTTTTTTCTGTTGGTGATATCCTGGATCTGTGTAATAAAAAACTGTGGTTTGCCATTAGGATCTCTAATTAAGGATAATGTAGTTAAAGCCCAGATTAAATTTCCATTTTTATGGAAGTAGCGCTTTTCTATTGTGCTTGTTTCTTTTGAAATATCTTCAAGCAGCTCATTTGTCGAACCAACAGATATATCGAGGTCGTCAGGGTGAGTAATGTCTCTGAAATTTTTGCCTATTATTTCTGGCTCATTGTAACCTGTTATATCACAGAAAGCCTTATTGACTTTGATAAATTGACCATCAGGTTCTACCATAACCATACCTATTCCAGAATTTTCAAATACTTTCCTGAATTTTTCTTCACTCTTTTTAAGTTCTTCCTCGTAATTTTTCCTTTCAGTAATATCAGTAGCTGAACCAATCAGCCTGGCTGGTTTATGGTTTGCAGGAAGAATTTGTACTCCGCGGAGTAATAGCCAGCCTATTGAGCCATCTTTTTTATAAATGCGGTGTTCAAGTTCAAAACTTTTAGTTTTTCCTTCTGAGCAATCTTTAATTGCTTTTAAAACCAATTCTCTATCCTCTTCGTAAACAAGATTCATTCTTTCTTCAGGGGTATTTTGAATATCTTTTTCGTTATATCCAAAGAGTTGGGGTAAACCATTATCAAGAATTAGCTTATCTTCATCAAACCAAAGTTCCCAAACTCTGGTCTTAGCTGCTTCAATGGCAATCTGGAATCGCTGCTTTGCATCTAATACTTCTTTATAAATTCTATTTTTATACAGAGCCATTTCTACAACGCGGTTGAATTCTTTTATGTCTATTGGTTTAACTAAGTAACCAAACGGTTCGGCCATTTTTGCTCTTTGAAAGGATTCATCATCCGTGAGAGAAGAAAGAAAAATAACCGGAATCTGATAATTTTTTCTTATGAAGTCTGCTGCCTCAATACCGTCCATATCTCCCACTAGCTTTATGTCCATGAGAACCACATCGGGCTGTAAGCTTTTTACTTTTTCTATCGCTTCATCACCTTTTGTAATTGAGGCAAGAACACGATATCCGGCTCCGGTAAGCTGCTTTTCAATGTACTTAGCCACGATTTGCTCATCTTCAACTAAAAGTATATTAATGTCAGTCATATTTTAATAGTCTATTATCTGCAGTAATAATTTTAATAATTGATTGAAAATTAGGTTATCCCTTTTGCTTTTTTTTTGATTATGTCAATTAGTTCAAAGCTTATCACTAATGTTAACAGAAACTTAATATTTTGAAAGCTCAAATTAAACCCGTTTTTAAGTTTATCCTGTAATTCGAATATTTTTGTTTAGTAAACCACTTAATCCTTGCAGGCCGCCCGTATGTATTGCAACAATCCTGATTTCTTCCTTGAAAAATCCATTGGCGATAAGATCATAAATACCAAACAACATCTTTCCCGTATAGATTGGTTCAACTGGTATTCTGGTGAGTGAACTAAATCTTTCTATAAATTCTAAGAGCTGTTTATTGAATTTAGCGTAACCACCAAAATGATAATCAAGAGTAATGTCCCAATTATTTAGGTGATGATTAACAGAGGATTTTAAAAGAGTCTTAACATTTTCTTTAAGGAATGAAGCTCCTTTAAGCACTGCAAATCCAAGTGCGAATCTGTCGCCATTTAGTCCAGTAATTAATCCTGCCAGAGTTCCACCAGTTCCGCATGGACAGCAGATATAATCATAATCTTCGTTGATATTTCCGATAATTTCGCTGCATCCTTTAACAGCAAGTTCATTTGTACCGCCTTCGGGCAGAAGATGAAAATCACCAAAAATATTTTTAAGCTTATCACAAATTTCAGGTGAGTTCTTTTTTCGATAAAATTCTCTGTCCAGGTAGTAAAACTGCATTCCGTTCTCTTTTGCAAAAGAAAGTGTAGGATTTAGAGGTTTATGCTCTTCTCCTCTGATAATTCCTATTGTATTGAAATTGAATATTTTTCCTGCTGCAGCAACTGCATAAATGTGGTTTGAATATGCACCTCCAAAAGTTAAGAGAGTGTCTTTACCTTGTTTCCGGGCTTCCTGAATATTGAACTTAAGCTTATACCATTTATTACCTGACATATGAGGATGATTAAGATCTTCTCTTTTAATAAGCAAGGAAATTTTCCTCTCCTTAAGAAAAGGATCATTAACTTCCTCCAAAGGAGTGTTTTCATTTATTTCTATTTTCTGAGCAAGCATTTAATGCAATTATTTTTTTAATGGCTAAATTTATTTAATTATTTTTGTTATCAGAATAATTCTTAAAGAATATTGAAAACATTATGGACCTAGAAGAGAGAAAAGAGCTGGAAAGAGAACTTCTTAATGAAGAAAATCTGCATCTTCCAATTAAAACAATTATTGATCAGGTCGAAATTTTTGAAAAGAGGATTCCTTATTTAAAACTTTTAAAACCTTGTTTGATTGGCGACGGCATAAAAACTATAACTGAGAGCGAACAAAGGGATTATATCAACTTGTTCTTGCGTGCACTTGATGAAGGTAGAACAATTAAGTTTGTACCCGCTTCAGGGGCAGCTTCGAGGATGTTCAAAAAGCAACTATCAGTAGTAAGTAACAACCCGAAGGTTAATCTTCAAAGTATTAGGGAAGATGCTTTTGGTGGTGATGAGGATAGTGCTGACACGCTCAAGTTTATTGAGAATATCAATTCGTTTGCATTTTACGAAGAGTTAAAAGCTATATCGAAGAAAAACGGTAAAGAATTGGATCGCCTTATCATCGCCGGCCAAGTCTCAGATATTATCAAGTTGGTCGCGAATGAAGAAGGTTTAAATTATTCAAACTTGCCAAAGGGTTCAATTCTTTTTCATGTGTATCCTGAGGGTGCAAGAACGGCTTTTGAGGAGCACTTTGTAGAGGCTATGCACTATTCTGCAGGAAAAGATAAAGTCGTTAGGGCTCATTTCACTATCTCACCTGAACACGAAAAAGATGTCAATGAATTATTCAAATCGTTAATCGAAAAATATTCGACTGAAGGTTGGAGGTTTGACATTAGATTCTCATTCCAGAGTCCTTCAACGGATACCGTCTCTGTTACCTTTGATAACCAACTTTTTAGAGATGAAGAAGGGAAAATAGTATTCAGACCCGGCGGTCACGGTGCATTACTAAAGAATCTTAACGATCTTAAAGCTGATATAATATTAATAAAGAATATTGATAACATTGTCCCTGATTATCTGAAAGAAGAAACCTATAAATACAAAAAAATTATAGGCGGATATCTGATTGATCTTCAGAAAAAAGTATTTCAGATTTTAAATAACTGGAGTGAAGATTCGGATGAGAGTTTTATTAATGATGTTGTAAAATTCATTAGTAAAGAATTCGGGATCGACTTAACATTGAAATTGAAGTCTAATAATCTGTCTGAAAAGAAAAAATATTTGTTTGATTACCTAAATCGACCTATCCGAGTTTGTGGGATGGTAAAAAAGGAGGAGCATCCTGGTGGGGGACCATACTGGGTGATTGATAAAGATGAAAATATATCAAAACAGGTTGTAGAAACTGCACAGGTTGATCTTTCCGATAAAAATCAAGTAAGTATTCTTGATGAAGCAACCCATTTCAGTCCGGTTGATTTTGCTTGCGGAGTTAAAGATTATTTGGGCTACAATTTCGACTTACAAAAATATTCTAACCCAGATACAGGTTTAATAACAAAAAAATCAAAAGATGGTAAAGAATTAAAAGCGCTCGAACTTCCAGGCTTATGGAATGGTGGAATGTATTATTGGCTAACTGTCTTTATTGAGGTTCCTAAAATTACTTTCAATCCTGTAAAAGAGGTAAACGATTTGTTGAAACCTGAACATCAGCCCGCAAAAAATAAATAATATGCAAACAGGAGGTCACCCCATCCGTATTACCCGGGACGGGGTGATTATGTGTAGAGAGCGTTATTTAACTTGCTAAATTTTTTGGAGGATTATGAACGATTTTTCTAATCGTATCAAACTGCAGATAAGGATATTCCTCTCTTAAAGTATCAATTGCATCTCCGGTTCTTAATTTCTGTGCCCGCAGAGATTTGAATTTTTTCCTGATGATATAATCTCTTACCGCTCGGTCGTTGATTAATCCCCGGGATAGAAGTAAATCATAAATTTCATCACTAATCAGATCCGATATTGGATTGCTTAGTTCTTTTTTAGATGTTGTTGTTTCCATATGAGCACCCTTTTTATTTGTTGAATCCTTCAATTTCATTTTCCGGTGAAAATATAACTGCAGAATATGAGTGTCCTGATTTTCTGTGTTAAAACTAGCAAATTAGAGGAGGTACGCAATTACATAAATATGTAATTTTTTCTTTGTCTGGCTTAATGAGCCAGATATCATCACATATCTATGTAGTTAGGCTATAATGTCAGATTAGTTTTTTGCGGATGGCTTTAGCCACCGCTTCAGACTGAGTGTGAACGTGAAGTTTTTTATAGATGTTTTTTATATGATGTCGGACAGTATCCACACTTATAAAAAGTTGATCGGCTATTTGTTGATAGTTATTTCCTCCTGCAAGAAGAATTATGACTTCTTTTTCCCTAGAGCTTAGTCTGTAATCGGAACTTTCGTCTTTAACATCTTTCGATTCTTTGAATGCAATTATAACCTGCCTGGCAATCTGACTGCTCATGGGTGATCCGCCTTCGTGAACTTCTTTTATTGCTTCAAGCAGTTTTGACGGAGGAGTCTTTTTTACTAGATATCCACAAGCACCAGCACAAAGAGCATCAAAAACTTTTTCGCTATCTTCATAAATTGTCAGCATAAGTATGTCTATATCCGGTTTAACTTTTTTTGCATTTTTTACTCCTTCAATTCCGTTCATACCGGGCAAGGCTATGTCCATCAAAACAACATTCACATCAAGTGTCTCCAGTTTGGCTAAGAAGCTCTCACAATCTCTATATGTTCCAACACTTTTATAACCTGTAGTGCCGTTTACAAGGGCTGCTAATCCTTCCCTTATTGTATCGTTATCTTCAACTATTGCGACATTAATCATAATTTTCTATTTGAAATTAATCAAAAAATGATTTTATTCTGTTCAGTCTCCCGATCTTACCTGAAAATATAATGGTTGTTCCTTTTCCAACTTCAGATTCTAATTTAATATTTCCCTTCAATTTTTTTGTCCTGTCTTTCATATTCTTAATTCCGTTTCCATAATTAATCCGGTTTGAATCAAAACCGACGCCGTCATCCTTTAGAATTATTTCAATTAAGTCATTTTTAAAAAATGCTTCCAATATTATTTTTTTACAAGAACTATGTTTGATGGCGTTATTTATTGCTTCTTTAAATGTTAAAAGCAGATTTTGTTTGTATTCCATCGGTAATTTTATATCATCACTTTTTTCAACATTCTTTACCTGAAATGATATACCAATGGAGCTAAAGAATTCATTATATGAGTCCTTAAGTTTTACAATCAAATCGTGTAATGAATCTCTCTGCGGATTAACAACCCAGACAATATCACTCATAGAGTCTACCAGGTAGCGGGCGGTATCACTAATTTTTTGTAAATCCTTTTTTATTATTGAATTTGGACTATCTCCATTTCTTTCCGCAAGTTCGCTTAAAATTGAAATTTCAGTTAAACCAGCACCAATATTATCGTGCAAATCTGATGCTATTTTTAATTTTAATTTTTCAATTTCAAGCTGATTTTTTATTCGTATCGTACTTAAATAGTAAATAAAGAATGCGATTAATATAAT
>Ga0307423_1000620_pt1 | contig 23669 bp, 19 predicted proteins | sample SalMarWE160310MG_FD_202154 | JGI IMG/M metagenome (GOLD analysis project Ga0307423, IMG submission 202154) | Salt marsh sediment microbial communities from the Plum Island Ecosystem LTER, Massachusetts, United States - WE1603-10 | ecosystem: Environmental > Aquatic > Marine > Intertidal zone >...
CGCGTGGGCCTGCACCTTCCCCGTGAAGACCTTGCGCCGGTCGTGGACCGGCGGGCCGATCAGCGTCTGCGTGATCTTCTCGGGAACCAGGCTGTCACCCTTCTGGTTTCTGTATTCCTGGACGAAAGCGCCGTCCTTGCGGGGCACGGAGATGGGCGTCATCTGGCGCTTGCCCATGATCACGAGCGTGTCGACCCCGGGCGCCAGGTGGGAGAACGGACCGGTGAGCAGCGCCTGCGTCTCCCTGGCCCGCTGCAGGAGGTCGCTGGACACCCCCCCTGGTACGTCGACCAGGCCGGGCCAGCCACCAGGCACCGTGAACCGTTCCTCGGGCGGGAGCGGTCGGTTGTCGTCGTCCACGGCCGCGGGCCAGGCCGGCAGCATCTGATAGAGCGCCGGCCACGTCCGTGCGGCCGCCAGGATCCCCGGCAGGTTCGCCTCGCCCAGATCGGCCCGACCGAACAGGATGGCCTCCAGCGCCCGGACGGTTCCCGCGAGGGGTCCGCCGACCAGGACCACGCGGCCGACGCGCTCGGCGAGCCACCGCGGACTCACCGCGAGCTTGCTCGCCAGCACGATGATGAGGGCACCCTGAGAGTGCCCGATGACGTTCCACCGCCCCCCGTCGACGCCCTCCGACTCGAGGAGCTGCAGCAGCTTGTACGCGTTGTAGCGCAGGTCCGCGCGCCAGTCGTACCGGAACCAGTCGGTGACGGGGAGCCCGTCGTACGGCGTCCGCAGCACGTCTCCCCGCACCACGTGCATCCCGTCTTCCAGCGACGTCCGCTCCGGCTTCAGCTTGCCCGGGACGTGCTCCATGCCGAGGAGCATGCCCACCTCGTCGGGATCGCGGTCCCCGAGATCGCCGCGGCCGATCACCAGCTGCACGCGGACCGCGTTGTAGACGACGTTGCCGAGGTGATCGCGCAGCGTCGTCGCCTGGGTCCCGGGCACGAGAAGCGTACGCGCACCGTCGGGTGGCATCGTTCCTCCGGTTCGAGCCCGCTACGTTTCCTCGCTCTCGTACTTGGCCTTGAGGCTCGCCACCACCGCGGGGTCCGCCAGCGTGGTGGTGTCGCCCACCGCGCGTCCCTCGGCGATGTCACGCAGGAGCCGACGCATGATCTTCCCGGAGCGTGTCTTCGGAAGGTCGGCCGTGAAGACGACCATGTCCGGCTTGGCGATCGCTCCGATCTTCGTGCCCACGTGCTCCCGCAACTCGCTCATGAGCTCGTCCGTGGGCTCGAAGCCGTCCTTTAGCGTCACGAACGCCGCGAGCGCCTGGCCCTTGATCTCGTGTGTCTTGCCCACCACCGCGGACTCCGCCACGGCCGGATGGTCCACCAACGCGCTCTCCACCTCCATCGTGCCGATCCTGTGTCCGGCGACGTTCAGCACGTCGTCCACCCGGCCGAGGATCCACACGTAGCCGTCCCCGTCGCGCTTGGCCCCGTCCCCCGGGAAGTAGACGTCCGACCACTTCGACCAGTAGGTGTTGCGGTAGCGTGCGTCGTCGCCCCAGACCGTCCGCAGCATGGAGGGCCACGGCGACGTGATGGCGAGGTAGCCGGCACCGGTCTCCTCACCCGCGTCGTTGAGGATCGTCGCCTCGATGCCCGGGAAGGGACGCGTGGCGGTCCCCGGCTTGGTCTCGGTGATCCCCGGAAGGGGGGTGATCATGATCGCTCCGGTCTCGGTCTGCCACCACGTGTCGACGATGGGACAGCGCTCCCCTCCGATGACCCTGTGGTACCACATCCACGCTTCGGGGTTGATCGGCTCACCGACCGTGCCCAGGAGACGCAGCTTCGAGAGGTCGTACTTCTCCGGCCAGGACTCGCCCCAGCGCATGAAGGCCCGGATGGCCGTGGGCGCCGTGTAGAAGATCGTGACCCCGTACCGCTGGCAGATGTCCCAGAAGCGGCCGCGATCCGGCGCGTCGGGCGCCCCCTCGTACATCAGGACCTGCGCACCGTTGGCCAGGGGGCCGTAGACGATGTACGAATGCCCGGTCACCCAGCCCACATCGGCGGTGCACCAGTACACGTCGTCGTCCTGGAGGTCGAAGACCGCCTTGGTCGTGGCGTACACCTGGGTCAGGTAGCCGCCCGTCGTGTGTACCACGCCCTTCGGCTTTCCGGTCGTGCCGGACGTGTAGAGGATGTAGAGGATGTCCTCGGCGTCCATCTTCTCGGGCGCGCACTCCTCGGACGCATCGCGCACGAGCTCGTGGTACCAGTGGTCGCGTCCTTCCTTCATGGACGCGTCCACCGTCTCGGAGAGCTCGCCGCCCCGCCGCACGACCACCACCTGCTCGATGGTCGGAGACCGCTCGAGGGCCACGTCGGCATTGGCCTTCAGGGGAACGATCCCCCCGCGCCGCCAGGCTCCGTCCGCGGTGATGAGGATCCTGGACTCCGCGTCGTTGTTGCGATCCGCCAGCGACTCGGGGCTGAAGCCGCCGAACACCACCGAGTGGATGGCGCCGATGCGCGTGCAGGCCAGCATCGCCACGGCGGCTTCCGGGATCATCGGGAGGTAGATCGTCACGCGATCTCCCCGCCGTACCCCGAGGCCCTTGAGGACGTTGGCGAACTTCGAGACCTCGCGGTGGAGCTCCGCGTACGTGTAGCTTCGAGTGTCGCCCGGCTCTCCCTCCCAGACGAGCGCGACCTTGTCCGCGCGCGGACCGTCCAGATGACGATCGAGGCAGTTGTGCGACACGTTCAGCTTTCCGCCCACGAACCACTTCGCGTACGGCGGATCCCACTCCAGGACCTTCTCCCACGGCTCGAACCAGTCCAGCTCCCTGGCCCACGCTTCCCAGTAGGCCTCCCTGTCCTTCGCCGCTCGATCGTAGATCCCCGGATCGCCGAACACCGAGCGGCTCGTGAACGCCTCGGAAGGCGGGAATCGGCGCTCCTCGGTCAGAAGCGCAGAAAGGGCTCCGCTGTCGCCACTCATCGTAGCGTCCTCCTGGGGGAGTGGTTCGTCTTGTGGTGGCCCGGAGGGAGGTGACTGGCACGAGAGCCTCCCGTCCTGCAATCTGCACGTCCGCCGTCCCCGGGCAAGCAGTCTCGTCCCTACCCCCTCCCTCCTTTGGCGTGCCGCCGGGGGACGTTAGTTTATCAAGAATCATTATTGGTACGTTCCGGATGGAGGGTATCCGGGTGCCCCAGAACGGCCCCGAGCACGATGAATGGAAGGTCGAAGCCGCATCCACGGTGATCTGTGCCCTGAGCACGATCACCGGATGGGCCCTCGGCCGTCTGGGGCATCCCATGGCGGGACAGGCCTTCCTCGTCGCGGCGTACGCATCCGGCGGGTGGGACGCCCTGCGCCGGACCGTGGGCGCCCTCAGGCGCCGGACGATGGACGTCGACCTCCTCATGCTCCTCGCGGCCGTGGGGGCGGCGATCGTCGGCCACTGGGTCGAGGGCGCCATCCTCCTCTTCCTTTTCTCGACCGGCAACACCCTGGAGACCTTCGCGTTCGGTCACACGCGGCGCTCCATCCAGGCGCTCATGGAGCTCCGGCCCGAAGACGCGGGCGTCGTCGAGAACGGCTCCGAGCGCCGGGTCCCGGTCGCCGAGCTCCACCCGGGGCAGGTGGTCCGCGTGCGCCCGGGAGATCGGATCCCCATCGACGGTGATGTGGTGGCCGGATCCTCGAGGGTCGACGAGTCGACGCTCACGGGCGAGCCGCTTCCGATGGCGAAGAGGGAGGGTGCCGAGGTGTTCGCGGGAACGCTGAACGGATCAGGCGCGCTCGACATCCGCGTGACGCGTCCCGCGGACGACAGCGCCCTGGCGCGCGTGATCCGCCTCGTCGAAGAAGCCAGCGAGGCAAAGGCTCCCACCCAGAGCTGGATCGAGGCCCTGGAGAGCCGCTACGCCCTCGGCGTCATCGTGGCCTCCGCGTTCGCCGTGGTCCTCCCCTGGCTGATCCTGGGATGGACGTTCGACGAGGCGTTCTACCGGGCCATGACCCTCCTGGTCGTCGCGTCCCCGTGCGCCCTCGTGATCTCCATACCAGCCACCATCGTCTCGGCCGTGGCCAACGGCGCCCGCAAGGGCGTTCTCTTCAAGGGAGGTGCGCATCTGGACGCCCTCGCCTCGGTGAGGGTGGTGGCGTTGGACAAGACCGGAACCCTGACGCTCGGGCGCCCGGAGTTGGTGGGGGTCAAGGCGGTGGAGGGCGTCCTGGGCCCGGCTCGCGCCATGGCGACCGTGGGGGGTGCGGGGGGCGCACCGGGGGACGACGCGGAGGAGATCGACGTGGCGCTGGTGCGACTCACCGCCTCGGTCGAGGCGTTTTCCGAGCATCCGCTCGGCGACGCGACCGTCAAGGCCGCGGAGGAAATGGGTCTTTCCCTCTCGGAGCTGGAGGGCTTCTCCTCGGAGCCCGGGAAGGGCGTGGAGGGCACCGTCGACGGACTGCGCGTGCGGGTCGGACGCCGCCGGTGGGTGGAGGAGGGGGTCGGGGCTGCGCTCCCGCATGATCTCGCTACGTGGGCCGCCCACGAGGAGCGCATCGCGGCCACGCCCGTCTTCGTCGCGGTGGAAGGGCGGCACGCGGGGGCGCTGGCCATCGCCGATCGTCCGCGGCCACGCGTGCGCGAGGCGATGGACGCCCTCAGAAGGGCGGGAATCCGGCACCTGGTCATGCTGACCGGAGACGACGAGGCCACCGCCCGGGCCGTGGCCGGCGAAGTGGGCGTGGACGACGTGCGCGCGGAGCTGTTCCCTGACGACAAGAGCCGCGTTCTCGAGAAGCTTCGAAAGCGGCATGGGCCGGTGGCCATGGTCGGCGACGGCGTGAACGACGCCCCCGCGCTCGCGGCGGCGGACGTGGGGATCGCCCTCGGCGCAGCGGGAACCGACGTGGCCCTGGAGACCGCCGACGTCGTCGTCATGGGCGAAGAGCTGGGTGGGCTGGCCCACGCGGTGGAGCTCTCCACCCGCGCCCGCAGGGTCGTCCGCCAGAACCTCGTGTTCGCGGTCTCCGTGATGGTGGTCCTCATCATCCTCGCGCTGGGCGGCTGGATCGGCCTGACCGCCGGCGTCGTGGGCCACGAAGGCAGCACGGTCGTCGTCGTGTTCAACGGCCTGCGGCTCCTGCGTGCCGGGGCGGTATGACGGACGTGGCACCCCTCGTGAACGACCCGTCAGTCCTCGAGCAGGGGCCTCAGATCGGGGGCACCGAGCAGCTCGGCGAAGCGCTCCACCGTTGTCGACGAGAGCGCGGCCACGGCCCGTGCGCCCGCATCGAAGGTGGAGCGCGGAATCCGCAGCTTGAAGCGCACCTCCGCGAAGGCAGAGCCGACATCCGCACCCGGGTCGTCCAATCGAAGCCGGAGGGTGATCGGGGTTCGATATCCCTCGCGGAGGTGGGTGCCCGCCAGCCGGGCGAGCACGCCCAGGACGGAGGGAACGTCACCGAGTCCGTCCAGGCTGCGGCAATCCACGACGAGCGCGAGGTTGCCGGCGAGTCCACCCGAGGTTTCGTCGAGGTAGGCGTCCACGCTGGCCCAGTCGGGTCCGACCGGATCGTGGAAGAAGAGGTAGGCACTCCGGGTGGAGTCCCCGGACCACCGCCCTTCGAACTGGTGGCTGGTCGTCTTCTGCAGGCCCGAGAGCTGCCAGCCCGCGGACTCCACGCCCTCCCGCACGGCCTCGATGACGGGCTCCAGCGTGAGAAGGGGCTCGGGGGGATTCGAGTTCACCTGCGGACACGGTTCGGGTGAGCGGAAATCAGATGTTTACCTGCTACTGATTCTTATTGACACGACGCGGCGAAGGCCTCTAGCTTCCAGAGGTTCTCCCGCCGAGGCGAAGCCCGCGGGTCGGAGGTTGGAATCGCAATAAATGAGCATGCACGCCGAAGCGAACGAGCACGTCCTGCGCAAGGCCCTGGAGGCGAGCGGCCAGCGCTTCACCGAGCAGAGGGCTGCGGTCTTCCGTTTCCTGGCCTCGACGGACATGCATCCGTCCGCCGACGAGGTCTTCCTCGCGGTACGCCGGAACCTTCCCGGGATCTCGCTGGCCACCGTCTACAAGAGCCTCGAAACCCTCGTCGGATGCGGTCTGGCCGTCAAGCTCACGTACAGCGACGGCTCCGCACGCTACGACGGCCGCACGGATCCGCACCATCACGCCCGCTGCGTCGCGTGCGGAAGGGTGATCGACATCCCGGGAAGCATCCCCGACGACGAGCTCGGTCAGCTGCATCGGCGCGCCGACGGCTTCCTCGTGACGGGTTACCGTCTGGAGCTTTCGGGCTACTGTCCGAACTGCATCCCGAAGGAGGCGGCCACTGCCTGAGGGCGTCGGTACCCTGGCCATACCGCACGCCCCGGAACCTCCAGCACGGTTCCGGGGCGCTTTCCGTTCCGACCCGTCGGCGCGGCATGCCGTGGCCGGCGCGGCGGGTCCGATCCGGATCGAGCCGGCCGCCGTCGCGGAGCCTCGGGACCTGGAGGATCTCGCACGCCTCGTGACCTGGGCGTCGGTCCGCGGCATCCCCCTCTTCGCCCGCGGGGCGGGCACGGGCATGCCGGGCGGCAACGTCGGTCCGGGCGTCTGCGTGGACTTCCGCACCTGGAGCTCCATCGGCACGGTGGAGACCGACGACCGCACGATCCGGGTTGGCCCCGGCGCCATCGCCGAGCAGGTGGACCGGGCCGCGCGCGCCCGTGGACTCTTCCTGCCGTCCCTTCCCTCCTCCGCCCACCGTTGCACCATCGGGGGCATGGTCGCCAACAACGCCGCCGGAGCGCGCTCGTTTCGCTACGGCGCAATGCGCACCTGGGTCGAGGCGTTGGAGGTGGTGCTCGCAGACGGAACGGTGGCGACGCTCGAGCGGGGCCGAACGGGCGCCCCGCCGGCCGTCGCCGATGCGTTCGCTGCCGCGAGGGCGGCTCTGGCAGGCCCGCTGGCCGAATGGCCGGAAGTGCGGAAGAACGCTTCCGGATACGCCCTCGACCGGGCACTTCCGACCGGAGACGCGGTCGAGCTGTTCGTGGGCAGCGAGGGCACGCTCGGATTCGTCACGTCGGTCAGGCTGCGCCTCGCCCCTCTCCCCAGTCAGGCGGCGCTCCTTCTGCTCGCGGTGCCCGACCTGGATGCGCTCCACCGAGCCGTCGCGGTGGCGGCGGAGACGGGCGTGGCGGCCTGCGAGGTCTTCGCGCGGCGCTTCCTCGATCTCTCGGGCCTGCGGGAGCGCACCGACCTGTCCCCTGCCATCGGCGCCGCGCCGGCGCTGCTCATGGTGGAGGTGGACGGAACGGTGGAGGAGGTGGAGAGCCGGATCGACGACGTCCGGCGCCTCGCGTCCGAGCTCGACACCGCGCTGCGCGTGGCCCGTGACCCAGTGGAGCGCGAACGGCTCTGGGAGGTGCGGCATGCCGCGAGCCCCATCGTCGCCGCCCGCGCGGACCAGGGCCTGGTGTCCATGCAGTTCATCGAAGACTCGGTGGTGCCACCGGACCGCATCGGTGACTACCTTCTGGGCCTCGACGAGATCCTGGAGCAGGAGGAGACGGACGCGGTGGTCTTCGGCCACGCCGGTGACGGCAACGTGCATGTCAACCCCCTGATGGACGTGCGGCGGCCGGATTGGCGCACCCGGGCGAGCCGGATTCTGGAGCGTACCGTGGACCTGGTGGTGCGACTTCGGGGGACGCTCTCCGGGGAGCACGGCGACGGGCGCATAAGGGCTCCGTTCCACGAGCGCGTGTTCGGGCGTCGCAGCGCACGCGCGTTCCTGGCCGTCAAGGACCGACTGGATCCACACCGGATCCTCAACCCCGGGGTGCTCGTGGCCGAGCCCGGGCAGGAGCCGCTCGCCGGCCTGTCCCCGGAGCCGAGGGTCCTCCGATGAAGTGGCGCGTGGCCTTCGCGCTTCTCCTCGTTCCGGCGACGCTCGCGCTGAGCCTGCCGCATCCGAACCCCGGTGGGGAGTCGGACCTCGATCGGCTGGATTCGGAGCTATCCTCCCTCCTCCACACCTACCGTTGGCGCAACGCCGAATGGAGTGTGCTGGTGGTGTCACTCGATCGGGGGGACACGATCTTCGCCGTGGAGCCGGACGTTCCGCGCGCCCCGGCCTCCAACATGAAGCTGCTCACTACGGCCGCGGCGCTCCGGGAGCTGGGTCCGGAGTACCGCTTCCGCACGTTCCTCGTTACCGACGGCAGCGTCGAAGACGGCGTGCTCCGGGGGGACCTCGTGGTGTTCGGAAGCGGCGATCCGGGACTCTCCGATCGATTCTATCCGAGCAAGACGACCGTCTTCGAAGAGTTGGCCGACCAACTCCTCGAGCGCGGCATCCACGCCGTGGACGGCGACCTCGTCGGAGACGCCTCCCTCCTCCCCGGTCCCCTCCGTCCCCCGGGGTGGGACGCGCACGACCTGAACGACCACTTCGCGCCGGGCATCTCCTCGCTGTCCTTCAACGAGAACGTGGTGACGCTCCGGGTGGAGGCAGGACCGACGCTCGGCTCCCGGCCGATCGTCCACTCCCTGCCCGACCACGCGGACCTGGACATCGTCAACCGGGCCACTACCGTCGCGGAGCCGGCCCGCCTGTTCATCGGGCGGGACGAACCGACGGCTCCCATCGTTCTCGACGGGAGCGTCCAGCAGGGGGGCCGCGACGTCTGGCGCCAGATCACCGTCGGGGACCCGGCCGCCTTCTCCCTCTCCGTCTTCCGAGCCGTTCTCGAGGAGCGCGGGATCGCCGTGCGCGGAGCGAGCCGCGTGGAGGATCGACCGTCGGCATCCGTGGTCCGGAGCCGCAGGGTGACGGCGCCCGCCGTGGACGGCCGACCCAGGGCGCACGTTCTCGCCGCCCACGTCTCACCCCCGCTACGCGAGTACCTGGCAGTCATCAACAAGAAGAGCAACAACTTCTTCGCGGAGCTCGTATTCCGCACGCTGGGCAGGGTAACGCGAGGCGATGGCAGCCTGCAGGCGGCGACAGTGGCGGTCGCGCACAGTCTGGACGCCATCGGCGTCGACACCGCCGGAGTGGTCCAGCTGGACGGATCGGGGTTGTCTCCGGCCAATCGCGTTCGGGCCGGCACGTTCGTGAGCCTCCTCACCCGCATGGCCGACGGCGCGCTGTGGGGCGAGTTCTGGGAGACGCTTCCCCAGGCCGGCAATCGACGGGAGCTCGCCCGCATGTACCGCACCCCCGCGGCAGGGAACCTCCGGGCCAAGACCGGAACCATCGATGGCGTGTCCGCGCTCAGCGGCGTCGTGCAGTCGTCCGACGGAGAGCGACTCGCCTTCTCCATCCTCGTCAACGGGACGCCGTCGACGGCGCGCGCGAAACGGGTGGAGAACGGAATCGGCGCCCGCCTCGCCTCGTTCACGCGTGGGCCGGACGCGCTGGCCGACCTGCCCATGGTCCAGCTCCCCCCGCCGCCGATCCCGGTGGACTCGGGAGGCCCCACGATGCACCGCGTCACGCGCGGTGAGACCATGGACGGTATCGCCCGCCGCAACGGGGTCGCGCTGGACGATCTCCTGGAGGCGAACCCGTCGGTCGAGCCACGAAGGCTCCGGGCGGGATCGTGGATCCGCATCCCGCCCGCGCGGGAAGGATCGGGCTCTTCGGCTGGCAGCGCCCGCTAGTGTGGTGAGTCGGAAGTTCGTAGAGCACCGAGGGTGACGCGGCGCCGCCGTGGCAAGGCGCGACGACGAGGGTAACAACGCGCAGCGTTGTCGGCAGCGCTATTTCGAGGAGGAGCAACGTGGCCACGGTGGATGCAGCGGCGCCTGAATGCCGACGAACTTCCGACTCACCACACTAGACCCCGTCCAGGATCTCGACGACCTTCTCCAGCTCCTCCACCGTGTTGTAGAAGTGGGGAGCCAGCCGGATCGCTCCCTCCCGAACGGAGAAGATCACGCCGGCCTCGCGCAGCGCCGCTGCGGACCGGTCCAGGTCGGCCACCGTGAAGGTCAGGATGCCCGCCCTCCTGGCCGGGTCCCGAGGGGTCACGGCGTGGGCATCCGAACGCCCGTCGATCCAGTCGAGAACGGGGGCGTGGAGCTCCCCGACGTGCGCGGCCACCTCCTCCAGGCCCATCTCCAGGAAGATCTCGATCGAGCGAGCGAGGCCGAGGTGATCCTGGAGGGCCAGCGTGGCGAGCTCGAACTTGCGCGCGCTGTCGACCCACTCCACGTCGTACCCGAGGCCCTCCTCGAAGCGCGTCGCACCACGCACCGACAGCCACCCGACCATCGGCGGGTCGAAGCGCTCCTGCAGCTCCCGCCGCACGTACGTGAAGCCCGAGCCCCAGGGCGAGCACAGCCACTTCTGGCCGCCGCACGCGAGGACGTCGACGCCACATGCCGCCGCATCCAGCGGCACCACGCCGAGCGCCTGGATCGCGTCCACGCAGAACAGCACACCGCGGGCCCGGCACGCCGCGCCCAGCGCCTCGAGGTCCGCCCTGAAGCCCGTCACGTACTGCACCGCGGATACGCCCAGTGCCCGCACGTCGTCCCGGTCCAGACGACGGAGGAGCGCCTCCTCGTCCGGCCATCCGCGCCCGTCCGTCGGAACGAGCTCAACGCGGAAGCCCCTCCGTTCCAGAGCCTTCCACGGGAGGACGTTGGCCGGGAACTCGCCCTGGCTCAGCACGATCGAGCCTGCAGGGCCCGAGGCGACCAGGGCCGCCGCCAGGTTGACCCCGAAGGAGGTGTTGGGGGACAGCGCGATCTCGTCGGGTGACACGCCCACGAGTCGGGCGGCGGCGTCACGACACCGCCGTTGCAGCGGGCCGAGCTCCTCCTCCCCGAAGCCGCGGGCGCGATTGCGGCGCATGACCAGGCGGGCGGACTCCGCTGCGGCGGTGAGGGGAAGGAGGCCCCACGAGGCCGCGTTCAGGAAGATCCCTTCTCCGGGTTCCGGGTACTCCCGCGCGCGGACGCGGTCGAGGTTGCCCCGGCTCAAGCTGGTGCGTGCCTTAGACGGTGACCGGGCTACCGGCCCGACCCACCGCCGAGCGCAACCGGCGGCGCAGCTCGCTGACCGACATCGTCTCCAGGGTCCGTCGCGCGGTGCGCTCGCTGTTCCACTGGATGTCCGTCAACTCGACCGCGTCCGCCTCGCCGTCAGCCGGTCGAAGCACGAAGTGGAAGCGACCCTTGTAGTCGGGTCCATCGAGCTCCCGGACCGTGGCGGCCCAGGTGCGTCCTCCGTTGTCCTTGAACTCTCTCATGTGCTCGTCCCTTCGGAACCGTCTGAGGAAGCCGCCGTCTTCAGGCCACGGAACGCCCCTCGCCCCGTGAGCGCGCCAGGCCGCACTGCGCCAGGAACCTCTTCAAAACGAAGGGAAACCCACCCCCCCCGATCACCTCGGTCGGGGTCGCCCCGGCATAGTGCCGAAGGGCCCTGCGGAAGGCCGCGCCGCTGGAGTAATCGAGTTGTCGGGATACGCTCTCCGCGCTTCTGCCCGGATCCGTCAGCCAGCGCCCGGCGTGTAGAAGCCGAGCCCATATCAGAAGGTGTCCCACCGACGGCAGGCCGGCGGCCTTCAGGCACACACTGAGATGGGGTCTGCTCAGTCCGGCCATGTCGGCCAGTGACCCGGCGCTCCACCGGCGTTGGACACCCTCCAGTGACAGTCGGACGGCTCCGAGCGCGCGCGCCGGAAGATAGGGGCTGACCGCACGGGTAACCAGGGCTTCGGTGCTGGCATGGAGCGCCTTGCCCACGGCTTCGACGATGTCGTCTTCGAGGTCGTCGACGCGGACGAGGATGAGCCGTTCGACGCCGGCACGACCGAGGCGCAGGAGGGAGAACGGATCCGTGTCGGGTCGTGCAACCAGGACCAGGGGAAGGCTGGGAAACCCGGACCTGAGCTCCGCGACCGCCCCAGCCGTACCCGCGGCCGCCGGAAGGCTGGACTCGTCCAGTACGGCGACCGTGACGGGGCGCTCCCGCAACAGGCGCACGAACCGGTCCCACCCTCCGGCGCGCGCCACCACGTGACGTTCTTGCAGCGGGCGGCGAACCGCCCGCTCGACGTCCACATCGCGGCTCAGCAGGCCAAGGAACGGCATGATCTTCGGAAAAGATATACCCTGACGAGGAAATGATGCGACGCCCCCTGGGGGCGTCGCTGAACTTCTCACCTACGAGTACGCTAGCCTCCCACCGCGACCTGGTTCCTGCAACTCATCACCCGGGAAGATGTCATGAAGACGATCCGCCGCTCCATCACGGTCCTGCTACTCACCGTCGGTGCCGCCGCTTGCGGCGCTTCCTCCATTGTCGCGCCCGACTGTGAGGATCCGGCCGATTGCTCCATCCAGCCCGGCACGGGCAACATCCAGCCCGGCACGGGCAACATCCAACCCGGCACGGGCAACATCCAGCCCGGTACCGGCAACATCCAGCCCGGCACGGGCAACATCCAGCCCGGTACCGGCAACTAGCCGTCCACGCCGCGCGGCCGCCGATCCCCGGGTCGGCGGCCGCGTGGCGAGGAGCCTCAGGTCGAGGCTCCGACGATCTCCCTGCGCATCCGCTGGAGCCCCTGCCGCACTTCCACAGCGGCAGGAACGGGCTTTCGCGCGGCCATCCTCGTCTCGGTCGGCCCCGGCGTGTCCGCTTCGATGCGCCGCAGGGCCTCCTCCGCCTCGAAGACGGTCCGGCTAAAACGATGCTCCCTGGCGAAGGCCAGCGCGCGCTCCAGCCATTTCCTCGCCTCCGCTCGCCGCCCCAGGGCCTCGAGCGCGAGGCCGCGGTGCAGCAGGATGTCCGCGCGGGCCGTGTGCGGACCCGATTCCCAACCCCCGGCATCCGCCGCCGCCGCGCGGCGCGCGAACAGAGAGGCTTCGCCCCGGAGAGCCGCCACGTAGGCGAGGGCCTCGAAGGCGAACAGTCGGAAGTAGGCCTCCCCGGAGATGTGGCTCACGATCGACCACGCGTCCTCGGCGGCGTGCAGCTCCCCAGCGTCGATCAGCGCGCCCGCGAGGCTGGCCAGCGCCTCCACCTGATCGCGCCGGGCCGGATAGGTGACCACGGCCTTCCACCCGTGTGCCAGCGCGTCGTCGAGGTTGCCGGCCACGTGCTCGAGCGCCAGCAGACCGTGATGCACGCTCGCCATCGCGCGCCGGTCGCCCGAGCGCGTGGCATACTCCTCGGCCAGATGCAGCGCCTCCCGGGCGGCGGGGTGATTGCCCCGGTCGCGGTGGATGTTGGCCTCACCGTCGAGAATCACCGCGACCTTGTGGTCCATCGAGCCGGCCTCGGCGATCTGGCGTGCGATCCCGTACCAGCGATGGGCCTCGTTCCACCGCGCCAACCGACGCTGAGCGCGACCCACGAAGCGGGCCGCTTCCACGGCGGCCCCAGCCATGCCGACGGCGGCGAACATCTCGTAGGCCAGGGAGTAGAGCTCCGTCGCGCCGTGCAGGTGCGACCGGCCCTCGACCGCCGCACCCAGTTCCATCAAGGCGGCGCCCAGAGCCTCCAGATCGCCCTCCTGGAAAGCATCCAGGACTTCGCTCCAGAGACGAGCCTCCCCGTCGCGCTCCCCGTCGCGCAACTTGGCCTGCATCTCTTCGCGGGCGCGCTCGGCCTGCCGGCGCAACCGCTCCCGCGGGATCGCCAGGTCGTCCTCGGCGAGCAGGCGGGGAAGCCGCGCGACGATGAACCTGATCGCGATCCGACGACTCTCCACCTCGTCGTCTTCCCGCCCCTCGATGTCCTGCAGAATCGGCCACCCCGCGAACCGGGGGCGACGTCCACGTTCCTTGTCCACCTCGGCCGACTTCGCAGCGTCCAGGTCCCGATGCAGCACCACGGCGGAACACTCGCCCGCCACGAACATCACCAGGTCTCGGAGGTCCGAAGGGAGCGCGGGGCGGGGCGCGACGGCATCGGCGACCAGGAACCAGCTCCGCGTGCCATCGCTGCCGAGGGCAACGGCGAGCGTCCACGGGTTGGATTCCGTCTTGTTCCATCCCCCGGTCTCCAGAACGCCCGGGACGCCGTTCTCCCACGCCCGACCGAGCGGCTCCAGCGCGAACGAGCGGCGCGGGCGGTCGCACAGGAGGTCGAGTACGACGTGCGGGTGAACCACGCCGGGACCGTACTCGTCGATCCAGACGGTGGCGACGCGGTCGGCGTTCACGAGGAACGCGAGGCGGGCCAGGTGCCGGGTGAGCTCCGCGCGCCCGGGGTCCGCTCGTTGCAGGGAAGTGGCGAGCTTCAGACGCAGGTCACGCCGCTCCCTGTAGTCGTCCAGCTTGAGGACCGTGGACTTCGGCATGGATCGGGGACGGGGTGGACTTGTCTCAGAGGGGCAATTCCAAGGTAGCGCTCGGTCCCTTCGCGGCACAACGATCACGTCCCCGCCCCATCCCGGCCCGTCCGACGCGCCGGCGCCCGGGGTGATGCCGGCGGGCGCCACCCGGGTCGTCCTCAGACCCCGGGACCCAGCTCCTTGCGGTGCAGCACCTCCGGGAACTCGTAGTAGAGGATTCCCTCCTTCGAGATCTCGGAGCGCACCCGGAACCCGTCGTCCATGGAGGTGAGAATCTTCTCGGCGGCGGGGAGGGAGAGGTTCATTTCCGCCGCCACTTCCGTGACGGTGAGGGTTCCGTCCTTCATCGTGGCGAGGCGGAGGATCTTCCGCTGTAGGCCCTGCATGATCGCGCGCCGGCGCTCCTGCAGGCCCCGCCACCCCCAGTAGAACATGAGGGATCCGCCCGCGCCGATGACCCCGCCGACCGCGATTGCGGCGGCCTCGAGCTCCACGAAGCCCATGACCACCATCAGGCTGGCCAGCAGGACCATCATCGTGCCGAGGACGCGACGCTTGATTCCGCTGCCCGGCAGCGACTCCCCGGCCTCGCCCTCCATCGCGTGACGCTCGGGCTCGGGACCGGTGAGGGCCAGGGCGCGGGAAGCATGCTCCCACCCCAGGCCGCATCGCGGACAGATGAGGTGCTTTCGGCGCGCGAGCCAGTACACCAGCCCGCCGAATCCATACGTGAAGAGGCTGACGCCCACGAGGAGTCCCACGTGCCCCGCCCGACGGAAGTACGGGATCCCCTCACCTTGATAGCCGCAACGGGGACAGCGCCGCACGCCCGCAGGGCGCGTCAGGGCCATCCCGACGGGCGTGCCGGTGCCGCAGGTAGGGCACTGCATGGCTCCCGGCTCGAGGTTTTCCCCGCAGGTGGAGCAGCGCATTGGATCCGTCGGAAACAGATGATTGCCAGGCGGGAACACACCTCCCTACGAGCGACCTCCGGAGAAGATTCACCCCGGCGCCGCGTCAGTAGATGCGTACCACGCGCAGGCGCAAACCCGCCTCGGCCGGTGCATTGCCGCCGTCCCCGTCCCCAAGACGCAGGACGGTGCCGCCGGCCGTAGGCGGTATCACAATGTAGTGCTTGAACGAAGAGGACCATAGCGAGCCGTCTCGCGTGAAGTTCCCATCTTCGATCAACTCGGGCGAGAGCGGATACGGCCCCGGTGCGGCACCCAGGCGGGTTCGGAGGTCCACCGTGGGGTACTCGAACGGGAACGGTCCCGTAGCGACGCCGTCCAGGAAGAGGGCGGCACCCCAGTCCGAGAAGATCAGAGGCCACGGTTCGCCGGTCACCCAGGCCACGTTGTCCGTGCCCGTCCTCGTCGTGCGGGTCAGCTGGCCCAGGATGCCGCTCTCCTGCCACACGTCCCAGAGATAGAGCGTGAACAGCCATCCCGCACCACGCTCCTCCAGGGTTCCCTGTCCCGTGCCCACGATCAGGCTGGCGGAATCCGTGTGGGCGAGGTACCGCCGTGCCCGGTCCTCGTTTCCGTCCCGGAAGCGCTGCGCCTGCACGAAGTCCCTTCGCCGCGCGTAGGCGAGGCCGACGAGCTCCTCCGCCATCTGAGCCAATCCCTCGGACAGCCACAACGCCTCGGTTCTCGGCGCGCCGAGCTTCAACACGCGCTCGTTGAAATGGATCATGTGTTGGAACTCGTGGGCCAGGATCGCGGGCACGACCTGGAGGATCCGGTCCTTCTGCCTCGGATCCGAGTAGATCCCCTCCGGATCCGGCACGATGGCGTAGAAGATCTCCGCGTGATTGCTCCCCTCTCGGTCCAGGAGGTCCAACCCGTAGAAGAACCCGCCCACGAAGCTCGTGGAGTTGCGGGGGGTGAGCCCGTTGACCGTGGGGGTGAACAGGATGACCACCCGGTCATTGCCGTCGAGATCGGAGGGGACGCCGAAGGCCTCGGTGTCGGTGGGGTAGATCACGTCGTCGAAGCTCGCGGCGAATTCCTGGAGATCCAGGTCGGTATACCCACTGGCCGGTGCACGCTCGTCGACGTAGATCACGGCCTGATCACTGACCACCCGCGCCACCGCGGTGACGTCGTCGAAGCCGTTGGCCGAGTTCAGCACCTTGAAGGAGCGCTTGTCCCCCACGGAGGGGACCGCGGACACGGTCCGCTGCGCACCCGAGCGCGTACGGCCTCCCGGCTCCGTCCGCACCAGGCGATCCTCCGCCTCTCGTAGCGATACCTCCCACCGCTCGGCGAACGAGGGGCCGGAGTCGGGAGAGGGCGGCCCCGAGACCACGGTGGGGGGCGGCGTCGAGCCCTCACTGAGCCCGCGGAGGAGGAAGTCGTACCGCGCGGCACCGATCGTCCCACCGGCCACGGGCATCACCAGGTATCGCGGCCCCCCACCCGCGAGACGGAGACATTGGACCTCCTCGCGTTCGTCCACGTCGACGAAGTTGCCGATGCCCAACTGCGTGAAGGCGCCGGCGTCCTGCACGGAGAGGAGAATCGGCTGGCTCACGAGAGAGCCGAGCTGGACGGTGACCAGGACGTCCCGGCTGGGAAGGCACGGGGGCACCTCGACCCGCAGCTCGGCCGATGTCGCGGCGATCACCCTTCCCCGAATCCCCGAGAAGAGCACCACGTTCTGTGGTGAGGCCGTGCTGAAGCCCTCTCCGAAGACGGTCACTGTGTCGCCGGCGCGGGCTGCGCTCACGGACAACCCGGACAGACCCGGCCGCTGGACCGGGTACGCCTCGAACGTCACCGCCGCGCTCGGCTGGTCGCTGACGGTGGCGCGGACACGCACGGTGTCCGAGCCGGCTCCCAGCCGGACCGACGCACGCACGCGTCCGTTCGCATCCGTGCTCCCCACGGCAGGGGTACCGAGGGACGCCTGACCCGATTCCACCGTCCACGCCACCGACACGTCCTTCTGCGGCTCGCCGGTACCGGCGCGGCGAACGAGCGCTTCGAGGGGCTCCTCGAGGGGCTGTTCGCCCATGCCGAATTGGCCGTCGCCACCGGCGACGACGATCTCCAGGACGATCCCGGGCTCCGTCGGCGAGTTCCCGCACCCCGCCAGGGCGAGCGCCAGGACCGTAAGCGACGCGAGGGTGGCGCCCGAGCGTCCACCGAACATCCGGGGCGCGACCGACGGGAGGTATCGCACGGCTTTCCGTTCCGAGAGGGTCAGCGCCAGAGGGACTCAGGGCTCCCGGGCGCGTTTCACCGAGACGAGGTCGATGATGGGCGTGCCCGTCAGGGAGGAAGCGCCGGTGCGGACCCTGCCCGTCACCGTGAGGAGCTCGAGGGGGACCAGCCCCTGGAACTCCTGCGCCCGATCGGCTGGGACCGCGACGTAGACGAAAGGCCCGTCGATCCCTCCGTATCGGGTGAGCAGGAAGGGCTCCCCCTCGAAGAAATCCGTCCGTACCTTCTCCGCTCGTTCGAGGGAGATGAACTGCAGCTGCCACACCACCAGCCGGCCGCTGCTTCCCGCGGGGTCGCGTCTCGCCTCCGCCGGCGTGAGCGTCCCGGCCTCGGCGCTCGACGGCGCGCTGTCCGGGGGGAGCCACGTCCACCCCTCGAGCCTCACCCTCGCCCAGCTCCCTTCGCGCGCCAAGATCTCTACCTCGGCGCTCGGGACCGCCCGGCCCACGGTGTCTCCCCCCGGAGCCGACAGGATCGCCGCACCCGCGGGGCCTGCGACCGCGATTCCCGCGGGCCTCGATGCCGGCGCGACTGAAGGTGCCGGCGCGGCGGAGAGCTTGCTCTCCGCGAGCGACGCGCTCCACATCCAGGCCCGGCGACGTACTCGGATCCACCCCGTCTGCCGGTCCAACTCATGGAGGAGGAGGCCCCGCTCGAGGCGCCCGATGATCGCGCCCGAGGGCCCGTCGCGGAGGTTCTCTCCGTCCTCGGCGGAAACGACCAGGTCGAACCCGTCTCGGTCGGTATTCTGCAGCGACCGGGACCACACCCAACCCTCCACGTCGACCTCCGTCCAGGAGTCCCGGTGGCCCGCGACGGCGACCACGGCCCCGGCCTCCATGCGCGCCAGCAGGTCCCCGTTCGGGTCCTTGCGCACGTTCTCCTCCGTTCGGACCCGTGCGCTGCTCTGAGCGGATGCCCACGTGGGGACGCCGAACGAGGACAGCAGCGCCAGAAGGACGATGCCTCCCGTCCGTTGGGGAGAAACCATGGGTGCTGAAACGATCCCGGTCCGATAGAGTACCAAGGAGCGACGATGCCCGCCCGGCGGCCGCAAGGCCGGCCTCAATCTGCTCGGGGCGTCGAAGAGCGTCAATCGGAGTCCGTTCCCGGAGAGGAGCACCACCCCTCCATGCGTTTCCGTATCGCCCCGGGCTGCCTGACGGCCGCCGTGAGCCTCCTGCTCGCCCCGCACGCGGGGTCGGGCCAGACGATCCCCTCCCCCTTTCGCTACGTCGAGACCCGACAGGAGCTCGGCATCCTGGCGGGCGTGACGAACGCAGGGACGGGCCGGTTCGGCTTCGGCCCCGGAGGTGGCACGAGGCTCGGAGCCCGTTGGGGCGTCCGCCTCTCCGGACCGCTCGGCTTCGAGGGCGTGGCCGGGGTTATTTCCGGAAAGAGGGACGTCATCAACCCGGCCCGGCTGGAGGGCGACCGCAAGGTCGGCGAGGCGAACGTCCTCCTCGGGAGCGTCGATGCCCGCCTACGCTTCACGTTCACCGGGGACCGATCGTGGCACTCGCTGGCACCGTTCATCGTGGCTGGAGGCGGGCTCGTCTTCGACCTGTCCGGCGCCCAGGCGGTGGACGAGCAGCTTGAGGCCCGCGACCGCTTCGACTTCGGAACCAGCTTCCTGGGCACGTTCGGGGGCGGCAGCCACCTCTACCTCACCGATCGTCTGGCGCTTCGCGGCGACGCCGTCTTCTCGCTGTGGAAGATCAAGACGCCGCCCGGGTTCAGCGCTCCGGAGCGTCAGATCTCCGGAGTTGCGGAGAGCGAGTGGGTCAGCGCCCTGCACTTCACGGTGTCCGCCGTCATCCGCTTCTAGCGGAGTGACCCGGAAGGAGCCTTCCGACCCGTGAGCGCCGGTTCCCCTCCGGAGTTCGAGTCCCGGCGCGCCGACTGGCTCGGCGTGGCCGAAGCCGAGGGCCGGATCCTGGGCGCCGCCACGCCACTGGACGACGAGAGCGTCCCCCTTCTCGACTCGATCGGGCGTGCGCTGGCCGAGGACGCGAGGGCCACCGCGACCCTTCCGCCCTGGGACAACAGCGCGATGGACGGCTATGCGGCCCGTTCGGAAGACGTACGCGGCGCGTCACCGGACGCTCCCAGGGTCCTGAGGGTGATCGGGCTCGTCCGAGCCGGGGAGGCCCGCACCGGAGCCGTGGGTGAAGGAGAGGCCATCCGCATCATGACGGGGGCGCCGCTGCCCGCAGGGTCCGATTCCGTGGTGCGCGTGGAGGACACGGATGCGGAGGCCACGGCTGGGATCGTCCACGTCTACTCCGATCGCGACGCGGGCCGCAACGTCCGTCCGGGCGGAGAGGATATGCGGGCCGGCGACCGCGTGCTGGAGCGGGGCGACACCGTCCACGTCGGTGCCGTCGCCGTCCTGGCGGCGCTCGGCCGGACCCAGCTGCTCGTTCACCGTCGCCCCCGTGTGGCGATCCTCACGACGGGCGACGAGCTGCGCACCCCCGACCGCTACGAAGACGTTGTCGCGGGAGCGGGCGTTCCGGAGTCGAACGGCCCCATGCTGGCCGCCGCCGTCCTCGCGGCCGGCGGCGACCCCGTGTCCCTCGGCGTCGCACCCGACGATCCGGACGCCGTCCGCAGCGCCCTTCGCCGCGGACGGGAAGCCGACGTGCTCGTCACCGTGGGCGGCGCGTCGATGGGCGAGGCGGACCTCGTGAAGCGGGTGCTCGACGGAGAGGGGTTCAGGCAGGAGTTCTGGCGCGTGCGCATGCGGCCGGGCAGCCCCTTCGGATTCGGTTGGCTTCCAGCGGCGAGACCGCAGCCGGTCTTCAGCCTTCCCGGCAACCCCTCCTCCGCCTTCGTGACGTTCGAGCTCTTCGTCCGCCCGTTCCTCCTGCGGCTGGCTGGCCACCGCCACGTCCACCGGCCGCGGCTGCGGTGCACGGCCGGGGAGCCCCTGACCGGCGCGGAGGACCTCGAGGTCTTCCTGCGCGTGACCTTCGACGCCTTGGGGGCACCCCCGACCGTGCGGTCGACCGGTCCCCAGGGCTCGGGCCTGGTCCGGGGCTTGGCATCGGCCGGAGGCCTGGCCATCCTGCCCCTGGGCGTGTCGGCGATCGAGACGGGGGGGGCGGTGGACGTGATTCTCCTGGATGACGGCCGGCGGGCCGCAATCTCCGAAGCCGCGTTCTGAATGACGCACCGCGCCGGGTGGATCCTGTCGGTCGCGCTCGTCGCGGCGATCGGGGGATGCGCGATTCCGCGCTGGCCGGTAGACGCGCCGATCACGTCACCGTTCGGGCTGCGCTTCAGGGGGATCGTACCCGGAATCCACCGCGGCGTGGATCTCGCGGTTCCCACCGGGACACCGGTCCGGTGCATGGCACCCGGGCGGGTGCGCTTCGCGGGGGTCCAGCGGGGATACGGGAACGTGGTGTGGGTGGACCACGGCGGCGACGTCATGACCGTGTACGCCCACCTCTCTTCCGTCTCCGTCCACGCCGGAGATCCGGTAGGGGGCGGTCAGGTGCTGGGGCTCAGCGGAAGCTCGGGCGACGCCACCGCGCCCCACCTCCACTTCGAGATCTGGAGGTGGGGCCGGGAGGTGGACCCCGTGCCGCTCCTCGGGGGCTTCCCGGTCAGCCGCGGCTCTTGAGCGCCTTGATCTCCTCGGTCAGCCTCGGCACCACCTCGAACAGATCGCCCACGATCCCGTAGTCGGCAACGTTGAAGATGGGCGCGTCCGGATCCTTGTTGATGGCCACGATCGTACCCGATGTGCGCATCCCGGCAAGGTGCTGGATCGCCCCGGAGATCCCGATGGCGACGTACAGCTTGGGCGCGACCGTCTTCCCGGTCTGTCCCACCTGCTCGCTGTGGGGCCGCCACCCGGCGTCCACGACGGCCCGCGACGCGCCCAGGGCCACACCGTCCCCGATAGCGTCGCGAAGCCCCTCGAGGAGATTCCAGTTCGAAGGCTCCTTCATGCCCCGGCCGCCGGAGACCACAATGGTGGCCTCGGCGACGTCCAGCGCCCCGTCGCCCGACGCCTTCCGCTCGACCACCCGGAGCTTCCAGGAGCCCGCGTCGACCTCCGGGACGAAGCTCTCCACCGTCCCCGCAGCCTCCGCCTCCGTCGGCTGGAAGACGTTCGGCCGGATCGTCACGACGGCGGGGCTCCCCTCCAGCCGCAGGCGCGCGAACGCCTTCCCGGAGTAAACCGGCCGCACCGCCCGCACGGCGCCGTCCTCCACCTCGAGGCCGGTGACGTCGCTCGCCAGCGGTACGTCCAGGAGGGCGGCGACCCTCGGCGCGAGGTCCTTGCCCAGGATCGTCGCGGGGATGACGACCGCACCGTAGGCGCCGGCCCGAACCCGGTCGGCCAGCACACGCGCGTACGCGTCGGGATGGTAGCTCGCCAGGTCGGCGTGCTCTCCGACCTCGACGACGGCGGCGCCGTATCGCCCCAGCTCCGCAGCCGATGCTCCGACACCGGGTCCTCCGAGCACCAACGCGCGAACCTGCCCGCCCTGCCCCGGTGCGACCCGGGCCGCGGCACTCACGGCCTCCCGAGCCGTTCCTCGAATCTCACCGTCCCTCTGCTCCGCAAAGGCGAGTACGTCCGCCATGTCTGTCTCCGGAATGTTGTGGTCGTTCGGTCGACGCGGGTGCGGACCCGCGTGTCACAGCACGTTGGCTTCGGTCCTGAGGAGACGAACGAGCTCGGGCGCCGCGTCGGGGCCCTCTCCCACGATCTTCCCTGCCGCCCGCTCCGGCGGGAATTCGAGGCGCTCGACCGTGATCCGACCGGGGGCCGGGCTCGCCGGCTTCCGGTCCAGCGGCTTCTTCTTCGCCGCCATGATCCCCTTGAGCGAAGCGTAGCGTGGCTCGAAGGTGCCCTTGGTGATCGTGAGCAGGGCCGGTAGCTCGGCCTCCACGACCTCCACGCCCCCTTCCACCTCGCGGTGGCACGCCACCTTGCCATCCTGCAGCTCGAAGGACGCCACGCCGGTCACGCATGGCCGTCCCAGAAGCACGGCGGTCATCGGGCCGACCTGTTGCTGGTCGTCGTCGGCCGCCTTCACACCGAACAGGATCAGGGGTGCTTCGGAGCCCTGCAGCTCGGCCGCGAGGGTCTTGGCCGTGGCGAGGCCGTCCATGGTCGAGGTGCCCTCGAGGAGAACCGCCTTGTCCGCGCCCATGGCCAGGCCGGCTCGGAGCGTCTCCTGGGACGCGTCGTCACCGAACGTCACCAGGGTGACTTCGCCGGCGCCCGCCGCCTCCTTCATGCGCAAGGCGGCTTCGACGGCGAATTCGTCGTAGGGGCTGATGATGAACTTGACGCCGGATGGGTCGATGGTCGTCCCGCTTTCACCGATCCGGATGCGGGTCTCGGTGTCCGGCACGCGCTTCACGCATACGATGACGTCCAACGCAGAACTCCGTTTCGCAGGTTCGGGCGCCCGCGTGGGGCGCCGCCGTTCGTTGTCGTCGAGACAGGAGGAGGGTCGAGGGCGCGTACCCCCCATCCGCCCCGTGGATCCGCCCTACCTGCCCTCGTACGGAGCGACGTCCGGGGGCACCCTGTGGCAGGGAGCGAGGACCGGCTCCCGGGCACTCACGGCGGCTCCCTCCGCGAGAGGACGCGAGACACGCCGGGTGCGCCCTGAACATAGAAGCGAAGGGGCCGGTCCGCTGCCGCACGCACGCCGATCCGCCCCCCGACGCCGATGCGCACGCGCTCCACGGCCCAACCGGGTTCCAGGCGCAGGGGGGGACGGCGGAGGTCATGGCCGTAGAGCGCGCCGGTGATTCCCAGCGCCTGGCACAGTCGGCCCGGGCCCGCCGCGAGCGGCGTCCTCCCGCCACGCCTGTGAGCCATGGCTTCGAGGCCCTCGAGGGGGTCGAGCCCCCGGAGGAGCACCGCCTGGGGATCCCCCTCCCGGCCGGTCACCACGTTTACGCACCAGTGCATCCCGTAGATCCGGTAGACGTAGGCACGCCCTGGCGGGCCGAACATGGCTCGATTCCGGCGGGTGCGGCCGACGCGTGTGGCCGCGTGCGACGCGGGGTCGTCCAGCCCTTCGTAGGCCTCCGTTTCCACGATGACACCCGACGTTCTGATCCCGCCGACGTCGGAGATCAGTCGCGCTCCGAGAAGGCCGCGGGCCACGTCG
>Ga0307423_1000622_pt1 | contig 23656 bp, 22 predicted proteins | sample SalMarWE160310MG_FD_202154 | JGI IMG/M metagenome (GOLD analysis project Ga0307423, IMG submission 202154) | Salt marsh sediment microbial communities from the Plum Island Ecosystem LTER, Massachusetts, United States - WE1603-10 | ecosystem: Environmental > Aquatic > Marine > Intertidal zone >...
AAGGAAACCTGAGTTTTTACAGTGAAATTACCATTTTAAGCGCAAAGATAGTAAATTTTCTTGAAGAAGCTCCTCAACGGGAGATAAAAGCATCCATAAATGATATCAATTTAAATTTGATAAAGATTGCTTTAGAACCACACGTGATTGCGACATTGAGAATAAAAATCAAAAATAAGGAATAAACTTAATTTTATCTGTTTTAATATTTTTTATACTTCACTTAAATCAAATACAATTGCCTCTTTAATGTTCTAAAATTAATTCAATGACTTAAAAAATAAATCCAAAAAAAGAAATAAAAAGAAATTCAAAATAATTATTTAATCTCTATTTTCTTCTTTTCAGGTCTTGGTGGTGTGACTTTTGGAATTTTCACAGTTAAAATTCCCTTATCTAGATTTGCATCAATATTATCTTTATCGATGTTCTCTGGTAAATTGAAAGCCCTATAATAACTGGATGAATGATATTCTCTTCGAACTAATTGTCCTTCCTTTTCTTCTTTTGTTTCTTCTTTATGTTCACCTTTGATTTCCATTATATCATCCTTGATTGTGAGTTCGATATTACTCTTCTCTAAACCGGGTAACTCAGCGCTGATTTCAAAATGATCTTTAAGATCTTTAATGTTTGCTAAGGGAGTTCTAAAGAGGGGTTCATTCTCCCTTACCATAAGATCAAGTGGTCTATAGCTCCTTCGACTAAATGGCCAGGAAATGTCCTCAAACATATCATCAAACATCCTATCCATCTGCTGGAATAATGAAAAGGGTTTCTCTCTTCTTATTGACAATTCTCTTGATTTCTTATCATCTTTATTTTCCTTATTTGAATTTTCTTTTTTCTTGACATCAATTTTTTCTGACATACACTACGCCTCCTTTTTTATTTTTAATTTTTTGTTAAAGGTTTTTTGTCAATTATTTATTGACAATATATGCATGCCAAATATAATATTTAAATGTTTTGATCAATATTCCCTAGTTTCTGGTGTAGAGTATCCAAATATTAATATCCCTTATTTTTTTTTGTTATTAATGAAATTTATATTCACATTAATAATCAATATTTTCAAGAATTTAAGAACTCAAGATTTAAATTTAAAAGAAAAAATAAAAAAAAATGAATTTTCTTATTTCCCATATCTTTTTAAGACCCATTTTGGCATTACTAAAGAAATATAGCTAAATATAAAGAAGAGGATTGCAAAAATCCATGCTATGTATACAAATTCTGAATATCCCGGGTGATGAAATAATGAAATCATTAATGTATCTCCAATGAACATTAAGAAGAAAAGTATCATGCTTATCATTGCATAAAATAAAAACTTTAATCCGAGTTTAGTAGTTGGATCTTGGGTAACTTTTGCTACCTTTAAGCTTATTCTTGCAATAAGAATATATACAACATAGGAATATAAAACTAATGATAAAGTCGAATACAACCGAATGCTGAGTTCTCCAGCATAATCTTCTTGTGGAATTCCCCACCAATTCCAAGGTAAAAACAACATGATAAATATTATTATTCCCAAGATGATTATTGGAATAAAACCTTTCTTTCCTTTGTTCACTAATTCAATAATAAACTTAAATAGAAAGATATCTGCAATGATTACCATTCCATATGAAAAGGGAAGTGAAAAACGGTACACTTCCTTGTAATATCCAGTGATTACGGCTTCAGCTAACCCTATAGTAAGCATTAGTAGTGCTATAGTTAAACACAAAAATACAATCGAAAGATACAAGGGGGGATTTACTTTACGGTTTCGCCATTTATAATACATCTTTAGTGTCATGTAAACGCCTAGAAATGAAAGGGCAATATAATAAAAAAATAGAGGTAAAACACGAAGTTCAAAAGGTGTGTAAGTCATAACCTAAGGTAAGGGACTTGGTATATAAATTTTTGTAAGAAATTATAGATAAATATAATCATTCTATTTTTGTTTTATATCAGAAATCATCAAGTCATACATTTGATATTCTCAATAATTAAGAGTGTGTTTTATGTGATACTCTTTTTAAATCATTCTTATTTCTTAACACAAATCGATAAAAAAAATTGTTGAATTTCACATGAAGGAATTTGATATTGTTGTCGTTGGAGCTGGGCCAGGAGGTTCGATAGCAGCAAAGGTTGCTGCTGAGAATGGATATTCCACATGCTTTATTGAAAAAGAATCACTCGCAAAAAATGGAAGATATAAAGCTTGTGGGGGTGCAATGGCTTGGGAGCTTGTTGAAGAAATTGACTATCCTGAAGATAAAATTGGTCGAGTTATCGAATCTCTAGAACTTCATCATGTCGATGGTGAAGAATTTTCAAAGAAAGGTAAAGGTGCAGTTGTGTGGAGAAATGTATTTGATAAATTCTTAACTGACTTAGCAACTGAAAGTGGTGCTATGTTAAAAGATAATGAGAAGATTATTAAAATAAAAAAATCTGAAAAGGGATATATTGTTTCAACCCAGAAAGATGAATACAATGCTAAATACGTAATTGCCGCTGATGGTGTTTCCTCTTCGACTCTAAAACTTTTAAGATGGCCTTTTTTTAAGAGTCAAGATGTAATTTTAACGATTACTAAAGAAATGGTTACTACTAAATCTTATATTGATAAAATTCTTGGAAACGATACTGTTCACCTATTTTTCGGGATCAAGGACTTAATACCGGTAGGTTATGCGTGGTTATTTCCAAAAAACAGTAAAATCACTGTTGGTTGGGGTAACCAAATTGATTTGGTTAAGAATTCAAGAACAGAATTTGAAAAATTTTGGACGCTCCCCTTCGTAAAGGAAGCATTGAAAAATTCTAAAATGGAAATTTTCAAGCCTCATCTGATTCCTGTAGGACTTAGACCGAAGCTTTATGATGAAAATGTGTTTGCAGTGGGCGATGCAGGTGGAATGGTTGATCCCATAAGTGGAAAAGGAATACCGTATGCCATGATGTCAGGTCAGATTGCTATCGAAACGATAAAATCTTGCGAGAAAAGGGATAGACTAGATAAGTTAGGAACTACGTACGAAAAATCTTTGGATCGGAGATTCCTCACGATATTAAAGGCAAAGAGAATATTGAGAGATAAAATTTTCATTAATGATGAGAATCTCAAGAATTTTTTAAAATTGTGGGAAAAACATCGCGCTTCCGAAATTGTAATGAAAAAGTTGCTATAAATAAGGTGTATTATAAATGAAATTTACAGAATATGCAAAAACATATATTCCAAACATTAACAATACAATCGGGATGATTCTTGAAAAGAAATTGCAAAATATCAATAATACATTTTTAAAAACATACTATGAAGAAATAAAAACATATCTTTTAGTAGGAGGAAAGCGAATTCGCCCTTTACTATGTATTGCTGCTTATAACGCATTTAGCAATGAAAGAGATGATAAAATCATAACTCCAAGTGTAGGAGTGGAATTCCTTCATAATGCTTCTTTAGTACATGACGATATTATTGATAAGGATAATTTTAGGCGAGGAAATCCTGCTTTTCATTATAGATTTCAACTGTATCATAATAATTATAGTCTAAAAAAAATGAATCAATCTGATTTTGGCAATTCGATTGGAATTATCGGTGGGGACACTATATTTTTCTTGGGGTTGGAACCTTTTCTGTATAATGATTTTGATAGGAATTTAAATTTAGAAGCGATCAAATATTACAAGCAAGCGTTCATAGATATTGCTGATGGAGTCTTGATTGAAACAGACATGGTTAATCAAAAAAATTTACAAATGAAAGATTATATTGAAATGATTTCATTAAAAACGGGAGCGTTGTTAGAAAAATCAATTTTAATAGGTGCGAATTATGCTAATACTTTTGATAATTACTATCCTATTCTCTCTAAACTTGGAATTAATTTAGGTATCATTTTTCAAATAATTGATGATATTTTAGGAACATTTGGAGAGGAAAAAATAACCGGAAAACCAACAGATGGAGATATTCGCGAAGGAAAGCGTACGTGCTTATTAATTGAAGCTATGAACAGTTTAGAGGTAAAAAAGAGAGATCAATTAGTCAATTTAATTTCGAAATCAAGGATAACTGATGAAAATGTAGAAGAAGTAAGAGATTTATTCATGGAAGCAGATGTAATAAATTCCTGTAAAAACCTTGCTACTAAATATTATCAAGAAGCAGAAGAAGCACTTGAGAAATTGAAACCAGTTATAAATGATTCTGAGAAAGAATTTTTTGAAAATTTACTAAAATTTGTATTGGAAAGAAAATTCTAAATACTATTTATAATCTTAATATAAGGTGATTATGCTTGGTACTTGTTGCTATTACTGGTGCTAGTGGTGTGGATTTAGCTGTAATATTACTAAAACAATTGAAGAAAAATGGAATGGTAACAGAATTAGTGATGACCAAAATGGCTGAAAAAATCATTGACATTGAAACCGACTACAAGGTAAATCAAATAATCGAATTATCGGATAAATCTTATGATGTTGACGATTTAATGGCAGGTCCTGCCAGTGGTTCTTATAAAAATGATTTAATGATTATTATTCCATGCTCCATGAAAACTTTAGCTGCAATTGCTAATGGTTACGCCGATAACTTGATTACAAGAGCAGCAGACGTAACAATTAAAGAACATAGAAAACTTATCTTAGTTGTTAGAGAAAGTCCTTTCAGCGCAATTCACTTAGAAAATATGCTTAAATTATCAAGATTGGGCGTTATTATTGCCCCACCCATTCCATCGTATTACATAAAACCTAAAAACATCAAAGAACTTAACGAATATTTTATAGGGAGAATTCTGGATCACATTGGTATCGATAGTGGGATAATGAGATGGGGGAATAAGTAAAAGAATCGAAATTAGAAAAAGAATTTATTTTTGGTTTAACCAGAAGTATAAATCGCCAATAATAACGTATTTATCTCGTTTGTTTTTTAATTCATTTAAATTTCTTAAATTCATTAACCATAAACTCGAGCGCAATTCATTTTTCAAGGTTCTTATTTCTCTTACTGTATTTGATATTGTGTTGTTTTTTCTGTCTTGCCATGCGGATTTTAAGAATTTATAAGCAAATCCACCAATATCAGCACCTAAGGCAATGGATTTTGCGATATCAATGCCAGTTTTCAATCCTCCTGTTCCAATAATTAATTTTTGAGAAACAGATCGAACATTAATGATACTAACAGGCGTAGGAATACCCCATTCCCTAAACACATCAGCAGGGTTACGAGAATAATTATCATTATCGAAATTATTACGTTTTGACTCTATGGCTGCGAAACTCGTACCACCCGTACCTCCCACGTCAAATCCATCAAACCCTAGCTCATCAAGCATTAAAGCAAGTTCTTGGTTTAGTCCAGTGCCCACTTCTTTTGCAAGAAGAGGAATATCAGTAATTTCTCTAATCTTCTTAAAATTTTGTCTAAAATTTCTATAGGAGATGTTTCCCTTATATTGAACAAGTTCGTGCAAAGCATTTAAGTGAATCGCCATAATGTCTGCATTTACCATATCAATACACTTGGTTAAATCTTCTTTCTTAAATAAAGTGGAACTTACTTGACCTAATCCGAGATTTCCGATAACTGGAATGGTTGGAGCGTGCTCGCGTACGATCTTAAAAGAATCAATGGTAGATGGATTCTCTAATCCAATTCGTTGACTTCCAACACTCATGATAATATTTTCTTCTTCAGCAGCTTTGGCGAGGATTTCATTAATTTCCTTTGAAACAGGGTGACCTCCCGTTAAAGCTGAAATGCAAATAGGAGCGGAGATTTTCTTGTTGAAGCAGTTGAATGTGAGATCAATTTCTTCCAGATCAATCTCAGGAATCGAATGATGAATTAATTTTATATTGTCAAAATAATTAACGGAGTGTTGTACATCAAATTCAAGAGGAATTCTTAGATGTTCCTCTTTTCTATTAAATATTTCTTTAGTTTTTTCAGGTTCAGGCATATTCTCTTTTTCCAATTTGCTACTAGTCATTATTATTCATTAATTAATATATTTGTACAATTTACTTTTTGATTTTTTAATGATTTAAAGATATTTCCTTCAATCAAACCATTTACTAATTGAACTGGAATATTATTTTTACATATTTCTTTTATATGAGTAAGTTTACTATTTATACCACCAGTTACGTCTATTTTTTGACCGAGATCTGCTAAAATTAAATCATCAAGCTCGTTAGAATAGCAATCAGTAAGTAAAGCAGGTTTTTTACCCTTTGACTCATCAATTTTAAATAATCCATCTGATTCCATAGCAAAAACTACTTTGGAAACACTATAACTTTTAAGAGATTCACATAATTTTAGAATTATCTCATCTCCTGAAAGTATAGTAAATGATCCGCTTTTATCAAGCATGATATCACCATATAAAACAGGCATTATTTTAAGGTCTAACGCAGTTTCAAGAACATCTAAAGTTTCCAATGAAATTTTATTTGATTTCTCAATAAAAATACTTGAAGTTTGAATCGAAAGAACAGGATAATTTCTTTCTAAAAATTGTTCAATTACATATGAGTTGAATTTGATCATTGAGTGATGAGTTTTAGCTACTCCAAGAATTTGATCTGGAATGGATTCATCAAATCCGTCGGATATGCTATATTCCTTTGCTAAAGGATGACCAAATGACCCCCCACCGTGAAGAAGAATGATCTTTTCATTAGCATCAATTATTTGTTTAACTGCACTGCTAATAATATCTTCTCTTATAGAATAGGGTTTATTTTTATCAGTGAGTAACCCTCCTCCCAACTTTAAAAGAATTACGCTATAATTTGTTTTCAATTTTGATTTACACTCATCCTATCATAGTTTTCCAGGTTTGATACCCTTCCATTTCAATAGCTTTGGAGATATCATCTTGAATTTCTTCCGTTCTGGCTAATGCAATAACTAAACCTCCTCGTCCAGTCCCTGTCAACTTAGCTCCAAGTGCTCCATTATTTAAGGCAATTTCTACTAACTTATTGTTAATTTTATTTGAGACGGTAATATCTTGAAGTAATTTGTGATTTTGGTTCATTAATTTACCAATAGTTACATCATCGCTCTTTAGAAATGCATCTTTCGCTCTTTCTGATATTTTTTTATAATCAATAAATATTTTTTTAAATTTTTCGGGATAATCTTTTTTTAATTTACGTACATCGGCAACTACTTCTGTAGTGGAAGCTGTTATTCCTGAATTAGCAATTACTAAAGGCATCTTTTTTGGTGATTGAAGGACTTCCATAATATTTTTCCCCCCATTTAGATTTTTAACGAACCAAATCAATCCACCATAAGTGGAAGCGGTATTATCAATCCCTGATGGTGTTCCATGATATGCTTTTTCACCTTCGTAGGCAGCTTCGTTAATTTTTTCATCATCTAATTTTAAATTAAAACTAATATTTATTGCTCGGGCTAGAGAAGTAGCTTGTGCAGCAGAAGCACCGACACCACTAGCGGCAACTAAATCTCCAGAAAAAGTTATTTCAAGTTTCTGGTGTTTAACATCTATATTCATGTGTTCAATAACATTTTTAATGGATTGCATTGCCTCATCGTATTTTTTCTCTTTATAACCGGGAGTGGCAAGACGTTGATCGATAACATCCCAACCTTTTCCATCAATCACTTTAACTTCAGCTGTAGTATAAGAACCTAATGCTGAAGCAATAGCAGGAAGACCATAAACAACAAAATGATAGCGTTTATTCCGAATTTGGAATTAAATTTCGCCAAATAGTATAGTCTTTCCGAATCCTTTTCCAATTCCCATTTATTTCACCTCTACACTCCCTTCAGAGCCATTAACAATTAATTTTTGCCCAGTTTTAATACTATCAATATCAATCTTATCCACACATGGAATCTCACTTATTATACAACCGACGGCGATGATTGTATCGATTTCTTTATTTACAATTGCTATTGGAGCTGTATTATTTTTCTTCATTCGATACATGGTGTATGAACCTACGGTTGATCCTTTACCAGTAGGAAAGACTAAAACTTTTCCTGTTATAGACTGACCTTCAAGCTCGTGTCCAACCTCAACCACGTTACCTGTATCTGGATCTACACCGCCATAAAATGAGATTCCATCATTAGTCACTATAGCTTGTCCTTCAACTGTTCCCTTGTAAATTTTTCTTCCTGTTAACTTCATTTTATCGCCTCCTCAACGCATTCTTCAATTGTTCCAATTTTTACCTTGAATTTATTTTTAGCACGTCCATAATAACAGGCTTTTGCTGAGTCAACCATAATTCCTTTGAAACGTCCCTTTATAGGAGCAACTACGCAACATGTATCCGCTGCAAACTTAGCTCCAGCATCTTCAATTATTTTAGAATATCCCGTTTCGTCAGCAATTTTTTTAGTAGGTCGAGCAGTAGTAATCCAAAATTCTTTCTTTACTTCTTTTCCTTCCAATAATTTAGAAAGTTCCGCAATTTCGTAAATTGAAGCATGCGGACATCCTATACTGACGAAATCTATATCAATATTGTTATCAATAAGTTCAACTCGAGCATTTGCCAAGTCTTTATGACTAATTTCAATTACATTCTCACTCGGTTTGGGATATTTATTATACTCTGGAGTGATTCCATCCATGTGGAATAATGCTGTTCCACCATAAGTCGCCACAGAAGCACAAAAGGATTTGAGTTCTTCAACTGTAGCCGAAGGAATGCCAGTGATATATGGAATCTTTTTTCCTAATTCCCCTAATTTATCACCAATTAATTTTCCTAGCACTCCAAATTCATCTGTACCTTTAACTGGTGTATTTACTTTAAAAAGTACTTGACCATAACGATTCTTATCTATATGATATCCATAATTAGGTGTCTTTCCCGTCAATGCGGCAGCTAATGCACTTGGTCCGCCTTCACGATTTGTTCGAGCACCTATTATAGAATTTGAATAACATACTGCACTGCTTTCTGCCCACGCAATATGTTGTCCATAATGAGGAGTGTTTCCAATTAGGTAGGGAGTACAGGAACATGTAGTTATTATTCCCATTTTTGCAAAAGCATCCAAAGCTCTATTTTGATTTATAGCGAATTCTTCATCTATTCCTAATGCTTGCCAATTTTCACGATCCATTCCCGCTGGATTTAATGTCGTTAAAACCCTAACCTTTCCATCTTCTGCCATTTCATTTAGAAATTCTAATCCTGCTTCACCAAGATTGTCATATGAAACACCTGCTATTTGAACGCTAAAAACATCGATCATATTCTCAGCTCCAAAAATATCGCCGAGCGTAGTTAATATTTCCATGGATTTTTTTGTAGCTTTTCCATATTTCCCATCGAGCATTTCTTTTTCTTCTTGATTTAATTTCATAGTCCAATACACCTATTGGTTAAAATATTTCTCAATATCGACATGAGGAAAATCTGCTCTTTCGAAACTTTTTCCTTTTGCAATTAAAGGTTTTGTTAAATCGAATCCTATCTTGGTTGTCATTTTCGTTCCCACTTCTGCGCTCGGATCTAAACTACTACCAGGTTCCTTATCTTTTATAATCATATCTATATCACCTTGAAAGCGTGTTGCCATTGCCCATTCTACTGAAAGAGGATCATAGATATTAATATCCTTATCGACAATAAACACATGCTTGCAACTACTATGACCAATAAATGCCCCTTTAATAGCTTTTTTACCATCTTCTTCTGATTTCTTATCTATTTTTACAATTGCATGTAACCAAGAACATCCTCCGGGATTCACATTAACATCTAGGCATTTAACTCCAGTTTCGTTAACTTTATTGAAAATAGTTGGTTCTCTTGGCATACCCATCAATATCTTATGCTCAAGTGCGCCGGGTAGTAAAGCTTGCCAAATCGCGTCCTTTCTATGAGTTATTCTTTTTACTTCGAATACGGGTTCTTCTCTTACGATGTCATAAGTTTCTGTCAAGTCGACAAAAGGACCTTCAGCATGCCTTTCTTCTAAATAGACTCTTCCTTCTAATATAAATTCTGCTTCTGCTGGAATTAAAAGATCTACAGAATCTGCTTTAACAACTTTTATTGGTTCCAATGCATTTGCTATATGTAATTCATCAACTCCAATATCCACAGATGTAGCTCCAGCAATTAGAATGTTAGGCGTGTTACCTATGCAAAAAGCAACGTCCAATTCGTTGTTTTTTTTTAAAAATGTGTGAAAATGACGACCACTCACTATACGAGTAGAAAATTTGTTTTTTGAAAATTGCATGGCTCTATGAAAATCCACATTTTGCCCATAATCTGGATCTCGTGTGATTACGACAGCAGAGCTGATATAATTACCACCATCTTTTTCACAATGAAATAAAATAGGTAATTTATCTAAATCTACAATTGGTTCTACAATTTCTTGGCAAGGCGCTTTTGATATGATTTCTGGTTCTGAGCGCTCAACAATTGCTTTAGAAAGCATTGGTATGAGGTCTGCTGGAGCTACATTGAAATATGAAGCAATTACAGTTTTAGTGCAGAACATATTGCCTACTAACTTGAATTCAGATTCTTTAATATTATTAAACATTAAGGGGGTTGGTTCTTTCTCTTTTAATATTCCAGAGATCTCTAAATTCTTGGAAGTCTCGACATCTACTTTTTGAAGTAGTCCTTTCTCATCAATATTTTGTATATATTCTCTAAATCCCATAAAAATCCTCTCAAAATTTTATTTATCTTGATGCAGTTATCAATTATTTTTCCATTAATTTATTTAATATCTTTTTTGCATGATCCACTCGAATTTTACCATCTTGTACTAACATTTTCGCAACTTTTTCTATCAGATTGTCTGGAACCCCAGCAGTTTTGGCGATATTTCGTGAATGTAGTACCATATGTCCCTTCTGTATCCCCTCTGCGGCTAAAGCTCTTAAAGCAGCTACATTCTGAGCTAAACCTAATGCGGCTGCAATTTGAGATAATTCTCCAGCACTCTTAACACCTAAAATTTTTAATGCTAAACGTGCCATAGGATGAATTTTAGTCATTCCACCAACAATTCCAAGAGCCAGAGGAATTTCTATCTCGCCAACTAAATTACCTTCTGAGTCTGATTTAAATTTCGTAAGAGGCCTGTACTGTCCACTCAAAGAAGCATATGCATGAGCTCCTGCTTCTATAGCACGAGTGTCATTTCCTGTTGCTAACGTTAATGCAATTATTCCATTCATTATCCCTTTATTATGCGTTGTAGCCCTAAAGGGATCGGAAAGCGCAAATTCATAAGCATTTAATATGCCCTCAACGACTTCTTCTCCACCTAACAAATTCTTATCGAAAATTGCTTTACATTTAGCAATTCGATGAGTTGCCAAATTGGATACGATTCTTAGATATATTTTCCCTCCACTAATTTCTTCTATATAAGGAGTTACGGCTTCCGCCATTGTATTTACAACATTTGCACCCATAGCGTCTAATACATTAACCAGTAGGTGAAGGATTAGCATTTTGCCTTTATTTGTTTCTATCTCTCGGATCTCAATATCCAAAGCTCCACCCCCAAGTTGATTGAGTAATGGGTCTTGTTCATTTGCAATTTTTAAGATTTTTTCCTTGTTTTTCCCTAAAATTTTCTTAGCAGAAGCAATATCTTTTAATTGAGTTATTTGTATTTGAGAAATCATAATTGATTTAACTTCTTCAGACTGAAATCCTCCATTTTTTCGTGCTATTTTAGCAGCATTAGAAGCAGCAGCCACGACTGAAGGTTCTTCAATCACCATGGGCAAAATATAATCTTTTCCGTTGATTTTAAAGTTTAAAGCAACGCCCAAAGGCAATTGGTAGCTCCCTATTACGTTTTCTATTAGAGTGTCGATTTGATTGGGTGTAAAATACCCAAAAGTTTGTAATAGTTGAATTTCTTCTTGTCCTAAGTTAAATATTTTAGCTAATTGATCTTGACGTTCCTTTAAGGGTAATTTATAAAAACCAGATATATTTGAAGTGAAATCTGTCATATTTGATCTACTCTTTAATTTAATATTAAAAATTTTACTTTATTATGATAAATATCACGTTTTAATTCATTAATGAAGAAATTAGGGATAGATAATGACATTATTAAACATGATATAATAGTTTTAATTTAATAGATATTTTGGACGGGATAATAAATTGGGGTCCAATTAAGTAATCCAATGGCATTAACGTTAGTTTCATGCTTATTTTCATTTCGTCGAATCTCATATTCCAATAATGTACCTTCTTTCACTTCACCAGCAATCCTTACTAAACCATTATAGAGGAAGCTAAGCTTGTTTTCATCAGGATTTACTATCGGTTCTGATCTTAACACCGCATACAATGGAAAAAACTTCTTGTGGAAACCTGAATGACCTTTAGGACAATGATTCAAACCAACTATATTTGGAATTATGCACCCCTCGTCACAAAAATGAAGTGTAAAACCACGATGGTTATTATTTTTATGTTCTACTATTTTACCAAGGACTGTTTTTGGTACTACTTGACCTTCTTTTATTTGCTCGTATTCTTGAACAGTTTTTAATTCCTTATTATTTATAAAATCTTTAATCTGAGGAGACTGACTTACAATAGTATTAAAACCTCGTTGTATTCTTAACAATCCTGATATACAGGTAGCTCCTGAACCATAAGAACCGAAATAGATGATGTCATTTGGGCGCCCAAACTCTTCTAAAATGTACAGAATTTGAGCCCAGATTGCAGCATTATACATATTTCCAAAATGTGAAGGAACTCGTAATTGAGGTAGAACTTTTTCTTTAATATTTCGAATTATTTTATATGATACCTTTTCAAGAGCTTCAGAAGTATAACCTCTCTCTTTTAATTTTAGATATAACCATTCAGGTAAAATGGTAATATCGTGCATAAAAGAATCTAATTTTTTAAGAATAGAAGAAGCAATTTGGTTTCTATTGACTCTTGGAAGGTTATTGATGTGATTAATCCAACGCTTCTGGATTATTTGTTGCATAATTTTAATTGGTAATTTTGAAAAAGGAGCATGAAAAGTATAAAAATCAGCATGGAATTCTCCAATGTTATTAATTAAATCATCATATGCTTTCAATTGAAAATCAAGATATGTTTTTACTGAATATTGACCAAAAACTTGAGCATTTTTCGCATGAGCCGGTCTAAAAAAATCATCTACATTTCCCGATACTTTTCCAAACTTCTCACTAAATACTGCAATTCTAGGGTTTTTTGAAATTACCAAAGCAACTGCTCCTGAGCCTTGAGTTGCCTCGCTTGGAGAACCTAGATGATAGGATGATATGTCTGCGCTTATAACAAGAGCTTTTTTTATAATATCTTTTTCTACTAAAGCAATGGCGTTGAGAAGCGCAAGAGTACCTCCCGCACAAGCATTGTAAACATCTTGACAAAATGAATTGGGCGATATTCCTAACAATTCGGCGAATATGTTCGAAACGGATTTCACTGCATAGGTAATTGTCTCTGTTCCTACGAATAATGCATCTATACTTTTAGGATCTATATTTCCTTTCAATAATGCTTGATATCCTGCTTTCACTCCTAGAGAAATAATATCTTCGTTAACTTCAGGTACCCTCATCTCGAGTGCCATCAACCCCTTTTTATATTTATTGGGATCAACTTTCCGCTCAATTGCTAGATCTTTTAATTTTATGTAATATCTAGGAGCATAAAATCCCATGGAATCAATACCAATGGAGGAAAACAATGAATTGTTTCGGATCATTTTTAATAACTCTTTTTTAATTAATTTTCTTGGATTACTGGAAAAATGATTGAATAAATGTAATGTTTATTTGTTCAAAAACTTATCTAGTTAAATGTTAGAATAATTATATGACGATTATTTATAATAATTATCATCGATTTACTAATTTCAATCATTCATACTATTGAAATTAGTAAAATAATCTAAATTTCAGATTTTTTTCTAAACTTTAATATTTTTACGAGTATTAATATTAATGTTTTTTTATTATTTTATTATACGAATTTTTTGGTCATAAGAGATAAGAAACTGTGGAAGAACAAGAAGAGATACCCAAGAACAAGTTGCCAAAACATATCGGCTTAATTCTTGATGGAAATCGTCGATGGGCAAAAAGAAACCTCTTGAGTCCCAACGTTGGTCACCTAGTTGGATATAAGAATCTTCGAGAGAGACTCTTTGATTTTTTTGATGCGGGAATAGATTACCTCTCAATTTATGCACTATCATTAGAAAATGTTCGAAAAAGAAGCGATGCCGAGATAGAGTATATTTTTGGTATAATTTTAGATGCTATCGATGCAACCATAAAAGAAGCAACTATAAAAAAGGAAAAAGTCAATTTCAATGTAATAGGGAGAACATACTTATTACCAAAAAGCGTGCAAGAAAAGATTCAAGAATTAAGGGAATTTACAAAAGAACACGATCAAAAATTCATCAATTTATGCATAATGTATGATGGGCAAGAAGAACTCGTCGATGCTGTTAAAGGAATAATTGATGCTAATATTCAATCAGATAAGATAAATAAAGATACAATAAAAAGCTATTTATATACACGAAATTTCCCTGAAGTCGATTACATAATTAGAACGGGAATGGAAGATGGAGCTAGAATTTCGGGATTTTTGTTATGGGATGCATCTTATGCTGAATTTAAATTTAGAACAGATTTATGGCCCGATTATGATAAAGTCATGGTGATAGAAGATTTACTAGATTATGTCAACAGAAATCGACGTAAAGGGAAATAAATCTTAAAAAAAGTATTTGCTACAGTAAGATTCTGCTAAAGTAAAAATTTAAAACTAATCAATTTTATGTTTGAGATATAAATTAATTACACACGATTTTAAGATAAACGAAATACTTAACAATTAAAAACCTCTCTTAATTTATTATCTAAATAAATCCGACACGAATCTAAACTAATATGCCATCTCATAATCCAAATACAGCCATCACGTTAACAGTGACAAAATTTCCTCAAAACTTGTTGATTCCTAATGAAGATAATCTGGTTTCATTTCAAGTAAGAAATAATGTAGGAAAGGAAGGAGATTTTAAATTTTCATTTGAGGGTGAAAATCTAAATGTCAGTCTTAAAACAGCGGAATTCGCAAATAAAATCACTCTTAAAAAAGATGAAACTAAAACTATTGATTTGATGTTGACTCCAACCGCTGATGGCATAGGAAAATTGATAATCAATATTTATTGGTTAAAATTTGTCGAATATAAAATTAAAACACAGAAAGTAAGGGATTCTATATCTTCAAATAAGAAATTGGTTGCAATTCTTAACACAAAACAAATTTTGCCAGAATATTTTGAAGATAATTTTAATCCTGATGAATTTTTTAATTCAAAAAATAAAGGAGAAAGTAAAAAAAGAGAAAAGGAGATTAAATCTTTACGAGATGATCAATCAACCACTGCAAATCATGTAAAAGAAATCGACATAAATCTAAAAGAATTAGCGAAAATATACCTTGAATCAAACGAGTTTTATAAGGCACTAGAAACGGCTTTAGAATTATCAATAGAGAGTGAAAGAATTGAATTTTACTATAATTTAATTAGGGCATATGCAATTGTTGATTTTGATCAATGTATTCAAGTCATTTCAAATTTGAATGATGTTGATAAAAAATATGAACTCATCCAAAAGTTAGGTTTCGATTTTGTTCTAGTGTCAATTGACCAGGTAAATAGACTCTTAGCTTTAGTTGAAAATGAGAATGAGAAACAAAAAATCCTAATGAAAATAATTAGCAAGGTCTCTCAAAAGAATGTGGACATGGCACTAAAATTGTTAAAACATGTTTCTGAAGAGACTATAAAGGTAAAAATCCTTTTTAATCTCATAAAAATTCTCCATAATAACAAAAAAGATGATAAAACTGCAGCACTGATAAGTGATATAAATGAAATCTTGAAATCATCTAATCTTAAAGATAATAATTTTGAAAATCCTAATTATCATTTGTTTAAAGATTCTATTTATCTACTTGCAGCATTCGATTGTCCGAAATCAGCAGATTCCATAATAAAAGGAATTGGGGTGAATGATCTAAGAGATAAATTCACAAGGGATCTATTTGATGACATTTATATCATGGTTGATGAAATCAAAACAAAAATAGAACTTACTAACATATTTTCTCAGTATTATACACTAAATGTATTAGTTTCAAATATTTCTAAACAAATCAAGGATTTCTCTTTTGTTGGAGGAAATATCAGCAATAATGTTCTCATGAATGATTTTAACTTCAAAATCGCTTTCATTACATTATTTGGCTTAGATTTTAGCATATTTCCCTTTATTGATCGCGTATATACTGATTTGAAAAATAATTCTCATGAGTCATTTGCCTATTATCTTTATCCTTCAATAAGTAATCACAATGAGGAAGAACTCCAGATAATTCAATCCACATTAACGCAATTCTTTCCAATTAACAAGATGAAAAGTCCAGTTATCATGTTTAATTTAGATTTTATTCCATACTTGGGTAAACCTACAATTATTATATCAGCACAAAATTCTCAATTAATAAGTTCTAAAATTCAAAATAAATTGGCAGATCGTGTCAAATTAATTATTGATAATGATCTATTTGAAGGGGGAAAAGTGAAAGAATTTTTAGATCGTGTGTTTCATTCTAATAATATAACAATTATCAACCTTGTTTTATCATATGAATTTATTAATGATTACAACATCCTTAAAGCATTTATCGAGGCGGTAATTTAAATATCATTACTTTACTAAAGGTGAGAGAAAAATGGCCAAAGATAAGAAAAACAAAAAGAAAGGAAAAGAACAAGACTATGGTACATTCTCCCAGTTAATGGGGGGTTCTTCAGACACTAAACCGCACAAAGGAAAAGATAAAAAAGCCCAAAAAACAGGGGGTATTCCCACAGGAATACAGATTGGAGAACATATAGATAGATCTAATGATAATTTATTTCTCGGAACTGATTACAGAGAAATTATTATCCCAGATAGATCTTGGGCCGAAATTCTTGCAGACATCGAACATTGGACCCCATTACCATTCACTCATGGTATTGAAATGGAATTAATCATTGCTGATGATAATGGAGACTATCCCCCAGGAGACGAAATGGTCTTTCGGATGAAAGAAATCGTAAAAGATGCCATAAAAATAATGGACCAAATCCTATATCAAGGAAGAGCTGATTTCTTACCAGTTCCGGACTTCATACGACAAAAAGTCATGGCTCGTCCTTGGGGCAGGGATGATCTCGAAAAAGGATATGCCATGGATATCCGGTATAGATTACCCAATAATGTTGAAGTGGACATAGATACATTTGCTCGTGATGGCAATGTAACTGCTGTGACATATATATTGGAACTTGTCACTCCACCCTGCGAATATGCTGAGGAACTTGCATATTGGGCAAGTACCCTTTTCCTATTAGCTAAAAATACTTTACCCAATGATCTCCATATAATCGCCTCTGCCATTAATCCCGCTGCTAAGGAATACATGCGTGGCTTGACCCAAGCAGATCATTCCCATTTAGGATCCTTTGGCTCAGATTTAGAAAAGATTCAAGCTTATTGCATGATTAGGAACTTTCTCCCGCATATCATTGCACTAACCTGTAATTCCCCTATATTAAACAATAAACCAACAGATGTAGTAAAAATAGTTGATACGAGGATTACCGCCCCGAATTGCGTGAGATCTTTACGATTACAAAGCAATACGACAATGTTGAGCAATAATGATCCGAAACACTTCATTCCATATTTAACCTCTGGAGATGAAGAAGCGATTAATTATTTTCTCCAAGTTGTTCAAAAAGCAAGCTTGGAAGATGGTCGGTTCCAAGATGTATTTCCATTTACGGACTGGGGAACTATTGAAGTGCGAATTAGTGATGCACAAATATCAATATGTCGTAGAATTGGTATTGCATTATTAATTCAAACACTTTGTTATAAAGCAATTAAACTTCTTCGGAATGGTGTATGGGTACCCGATGCAGGTTCTGAGACCATAGCTTATAACAGGAAAACTTCGATTGAACGCGGTTTAATTTCATTATTCCGTCCTCAAAATCTTACTCGTGAGCATTTGGCACAATACGATCCTGCATTTGCAGAACAATATCTTGGTCCTGAAGCTCAACCTGTAAGATACATGACTCAAGCAGTTCAAAGAATGTTTTTTTACTTGAAGGATGAGCTTAAAGAACTTGGTTTTCTTTACTCACCATTTTTAAAACCAATTCTCCAATCAGTTTTTGGAAGTGTGAGTTATGCGAAACCCCCAATAACAGAAGCAGAGTACCAATTAAGCTTATATCAGTATAAGTTGGATAATAATGAAGATCCAAACATTCTCTATGATTTAATATACTTTACCATACAATATTGCCAAGATCCTTTGAATAATCCGTTAACTGGGACTTTGACGCTTCCAAAGGAAATGAGGGAATAAGAATTTAATTATATTTAGAAGAATAGAATCATGATAATTGATTGGATATTCAATTTAAATTTAATGTGTTCGATAGTAGGAATAATCTTTTTTATTCTTGCCATTATTTTTGTTAGAAGAATCATTGATTTGCTTTCAAACTATGAAACCGTGAGAAAATGGAAGATTTTACTTTTCTTGATTATTATCTTTATCGCAGGGTATATCGGGAATATGATTATTTTTCATCTTCATAATATTGATTTAATACTACTCATCGTGGGTGTAGTGTATCTTTCTGGAGGCTTTTTCGTTTATTTAATTATCCTACGATCATTTGAAACATATAATAAGCTTGATGAACTCTTTAACCAGCAAGAAAAGTATATAGATCAAATATTAAAAGTATCTCAGTTTAAAACAGATTTTATGATGACAATGTCGCATGAGCTAAGAACTCCTTTAAATTCGATCATAGGATTTACTGATTTAATTTTAGATGGCACTTATGGAGACTTAAATGAGAACCAGTTTGAATTTATAACTGATATAAAATCTTCAGCAGAGTATCAATTTGAAATGATAAAAAATATTTTGGATATATCAGAAATAGAAACGGGAAAAATATCCCTTAACCTCCAAGAATTTTCGTTAATAAACATTTTAAATCAGATTGAAACTAATTTTATAAAAATAATTGATGAAATTGGCTTAAAACTCATATGGCAAGGAGTAAATGTTGATACAAAAATAGTTGCTGACCCAACAAAATTTAAAGATCTCATAACAGAATTAATAGATAATGCTGTAAAGTTCACTACAAAAGGAGAAATAATTGTTAATCTTGAAGAAAGTAGTGAGGATTGGACATTTAAAATTAAGGACACTGGAGTAGGTATTGCTAAAAAAGATTTTAATATTGTTCTTGAAGATTTTCAACGTTCTACAGATCCTTTCGTCTTATCAACCAAAGGAGCAGGACTTGGTCTACCCTTGGCTAAAAGGTTAATTAATTTACATGGTGGTGAGATTAAATTTGAAAGTATCTATGGAAAAGGTTCAACTTTTTCTTTTAATATACCTAAAAAGAAATTAAACTAAATGGAAAAAAAGGATATTTGTAAATGGCTACTATAGGCGCAATTAAGCACATATTTATATAATACTTGATATACAATATGTAATATATGGTAGAAAAGAAGAAAATTGTTTTAATTGGCCCTCCTGGTGTGGGAAAAACGACGATTAAGGATGTATTTTTCGAAATGGCTAATCCATTATATCTCTTAAAGAATTCTTTAGCACCCACCAGAGGGATTAATTCAGTTTCATACCAATTTCAAGATGATGAGGTGAGTGTTTTTGATTTGGCAGGGCAGGAGAACGAAATTTGGTTTGACCAAGAACGAAATGTCTTTGCTTATGCTAACCTAATAATCTGTGTTTTAGACGTTAATAGCTATTTGAATGATATGTTCGAATTTATAAAAAAATTAAATAATTTAATTAAAACAATTAGGTTAGAAAATCTCTCACTAGCTATCTTGTTACATAAGAGAGATTTGACAGAGATTTTATATCTACAGCACAAGGAAAAAGCAGTAGAAGAATTTGTGGAAAAGGAGGTAACGGGGATTAAGAGAATTTCAATATTTACGACGTCTATAGCAAAAGAATATTTTTTAGATACTTATGATAAAATGGCAGATATTTTTCTTAACACATTCCAAGATAGTTTAAATTTGAGTCAAAAATCCTTTATTCAAGATTTTCGAATGGATATGAGAATCATTCTCCAATATGATGATTTAGAGAAGCATTCACAAGCTGAACTTTTTCAAGATTTAGATTTACCAACAAAAAAATCAAGTTTACATCTCGCTAAATTAGAAAAATTAGGTTTTCTTGAATTCTTAGGAACCATTCAGTATTTTAAGATGACAGAACGTGCGATTTTTATTAAATCTGATATTGTAAGCACGAAATTAGATGAAAGAGAAAGTAAAATTAACAAGGTTCTTGAATTTCTTTATTTATTTTCTAATTTCAAGCTAATGAGCAATAATTGATTGCCGATTAGTTTACCCTATTATGAGAAGAAAAAATTGGTTTTTTCAAGAAAAAGGTATTCTCAATTCGTTATTTATCTCTTATTCTTTTTTACGTTCTACTATTACAAAATTAATCAATCTTAGTGCTATAAGAAACAAGGTAACAATTTGGTAAGTAATAGCGAGGGGTAATACCAGTTGATCTTGGGCTATAATAATGGCTAAAATATCTAACCACATGAGTACCACTAGTAATAAAAACGAATAGAGTACAATGCTAATATTTTCTTTCTTTACTCCCATGCACGTCCATAACAAAATCATGCTAAAAACAAAGGGTAGATATAACAAATTCATTGGAGAAAACCAGTACTCAGGAATGACGAATAATAATAAACCAAAACCCAAGGTTGCAAAGAGGAAAGCAATGATTGATGTACCTCTTAATATTTTGCGCCATATTGGTGGTTTATCTTCCCATTCAATCTTATCAATAAGGGATATTATAAATCTACTCCTTCCAATCTTTGCTTTAAAAGTCATTCCTTTCTTTTTTAATAGAACACCTGAAATTAAAAACAGTAATAATATTTTAGCCAATCCATACTCTAAGTACACCATGAATGGAAAATGGTAGATGGGGGGATCGTCTGGTATCGGTACAATTAGTGTAACTACTATAATACAAGCCGTAATGATGTTTATAGCGAGTATTAAACGAACAATTAAAGTTGTTCTTTTCATTATAAATTCGGATAACGCCATTATCATGTTATAAAATTATAATAGGATTTAAAAAGGTTTTACTATGATTAAAATTGTTAATATGATGACTCATCTTCATTTGATTCAAATTACAAATTACATAATATTAAATCCAATAAGTTAGATATTTATTGCATATTAGCAATTTTTAGATTAGAGGATAACAACCATACAAGGATAGAAAATGTTAACAGCGACAATTGAACAAAATGGACAGAAAAAAACCGAAAGTGTTTTTGTGATCGACGCTCATTCTCATCTAGGGGAAGATGTTGATGGTGCCACCATGATGAATCCATTAGCACCTGGTACGGGGACCTTTGATTTTTGGGGAAATGTTCAGGGTCGAATTAAAGCGGATTGGGAAACAAATGGAGAACAATCTTTCATGACCATTATTGCTGGAACTCCGACCAGAATCACGTGGTCTTTCAATCAATTTCCATTCACAGATAAATTATACATAGCTTTGGAGGAATTAGGCAAGCGATATTCTGATTTAAAACAGAAATCGAAATTTTATGCTTTTATTGATCAGGGTGTTGTATTTCCCTTTCAAGACGTTTTTCGAGATAAGTACCCTGAAGCATTATATCGTGCAAGTAACATCAATATTTCCCGATTTACAACTCGATTCCCCTTTTCCATGAAATTAATTGGATACGCACGTGTCGATCCCATGGAGGGAGATAAAGCAGTGAAAGAAGTAAAATATGCGCGGGAAATATTGGGTCTTAGAGGATTAAAACTACATCCTCGGTCTGAAGGATGGATTGATAATGTAAATGAAAATAGAGTGATAAATGTTTTAGTAGAAGCAGCAAAACATTCCTTGCCGGTTATTTTTGACACGAGAGGAAGAGGAACAATTTTAAGCATTGCTGAATTGATAAGATCGACTCGAGCTTTTTTGAGCCAGAATCATCCGAGTTTAGTTCCTCACTTCAAGGTTATCATTGCTCATTTTGCTCAGGGAAATATTGGAGATACGGAAGTATATAATGCCGTTGTTCAACCTAATGTATATGGAGATCTATCAATGCTTCATGGGGAAGGTGCAGGTAATTTTTTTGAAGATTTTCGCCTGTGGTTTAAAAGCAATAATAAAATTGTTGTAGATAATCGAGATTGGTCAGAATATTTATTATACGCTTCTGATTATCCTTATTTTGGAGATGTACATGCTGAAAAACTCATGATTTACATCATCAATAAACGTTTTTTTGATTCGGGAGGGACCTTAGCAGATACAAGAAACATTTTGGGGTTAAACCAATTAAAAATATTACCTGAGTATAATCTCTATCCTGAGCAGAAAAGCAAAAAAAGCTTTTCAACTACCATTATTTCTCAAACTAAACCCAAAATCTCGCCTTATGATTTAGGAATAAAAGGTTTAGCAAAACTGATTAATGAGAACAAAATGGACATTAAGAAATTTTGTGTTCAATTTAAAACCAACTGGAATGATTTTAATAATATTTTGCTTGATGCGGTAAAACCTGACACAAAAGAAGAAATTCTCTTGACTTTTATGGAATTAGTAAAAGATCAAATTTCTATATTAGCTCCTCTTGCTCAAAATTCAAAATGGAATTCAAAGCAGATGAAGTATTTTAATCCCAAAGATAGATCTTTTTTTGCTTCACTCTTTAATAGAACATATTTAGCGAGTGATGAGGAACAAATAACAAATTGCTTTAATCAGATTTTATTGTAACTTACTTAACTAAATATTAATTTTTGAATGGTTATTTAAGGTCCATTATTATTTAAAAGAATTTTTATCTAATAGTTTTTTCATCATTAATTCGAATGCAAACTCTATATTTAATCCGGTTTTCGATGATGTTTTTATATTAGCTAATAATTTATTCTTAAGCATTAAATTAATTGGAACATGGTCCTTAATTAAATCAGGCTCTACTAAATCATATTTAGTACCAACTAATATAATTAATAGTTCTTCATCTTGAGATCTTACAAGATTTATCCATTCTTCAGCGTTATTAATACTTTTGGGTTCAGATAAATCATAGAGTAAAAATGCTCCAGAAGCACCTCCTATATATCTATTTTGCATAAATCTAAATTGATTTTGGCCACCAAAATCCCAAAGTTGAAACGCTACTTCATAAGTTTTATATATTAAACGCTTTAAATAAAAATCCACTCCAATGGTAATTTTGGGAACATTATAAAAAAATCCCTCAACGTATCTTCTCAGGAGAGTAGTTTTTCCTACAAATCCATCTCCTACAGTGATTAATTTGAATAGAACTTGTTTCAACATGGATTTTTCCATTCTTGATAAACTTTACTCA
>Ga0307423_1000623_pt1 | contig 23602 bp, 27 predicted proteins | sample SalMarWE160310MG_FD_202154 | JGI IMG/M metagenome (GOLD analysis project Ga0307423, IMG submission 202154) | Salt marsh sediment microbial communities from the Plum Island Ecosystem LTER, Massachusetts, United States - WE1603-10 | ecosystem: Environmental > Aquatic > Marine > Intertidal zone >...
AAGGAACGATAATCATTGTTGTCAAAGGAAAAATACAATTCTGCAAACACTCGAAGAGGCTTGTGAATCTCATTGTTTCAGTACCAATCGATATTCTCTAAACGAACTTGAAGATTGGATTCCTCGTCTAGAACAAGTGACTGATGGAGTTTCAACTACTTCTGGATACTTCAACAATCACAATGCAGGGAATACCCCTCTAAATGCTCTCCAGATGCTCTCTCTTCTCGGAACAATCAGTTCTCGACAAGAGCGAAAGCTAGAATCGATGCTTGAAGCTGATCTTTTCAGCAGACATCATTGGATGAGTTCTCATGAAAGTTCTATGACCTTCTTCTACGAATAATATATACAACAATCAGCAGAATTGCGCAGCTGATGGTTACCGCACCTATAATTATGATATTTCTGAATATTGCTAATGGGTCTTGAAAATTAGTATATTCATTATCTATTGTTGTTTCTACACCACTATAATCAACATTTGCAGCAGATGCATAGAATTCTAATTGGAACGAGCCCACCTCTTCCATGTATATCGAGATATTGTTCGCAATACCTGTTTCTATACTTGTGAAGGTTGTGAATTTCATTGTTTCATTACCAATTGTTGTATTAACAAATCCATTCTCTACTGTATAATAGGTGTCTACATTTTCTACTGGATTTGCTAATCGGTGAATTTCTTCAAGAGTGAAACTTGTTCCATTGTCAAAATGGTATATTATTGGAGAAATCAATTGTGTAAACGCAGTCCCCATCTCTCCCATTTGATCTAAATCTATCCTAAAACCATTGATGTACATATTCACCCAATTGGGAGATTCTGTTGCATTGAAAATACGGTTGGGATTACTGGGCGGGTCGCTAGTGAATTTCATTTGAATAATTAGTCCACTTAGAAAACTTGCCATGGAGTCGTTAATCAAATCAACAGAGCTCACTTTCCAAGCGAAGATAGCATCGGTCTTAACACTCCCATGCCATTCAATCAGATCAAGAGTTTGTCCAGATATAGGTGGTATACCAATTAGCATGAGCGAGACTAGAAGTCCGACAATCAATAATCTATTTCGTTTTTGAAACACCTTAATCCCCATTAATCATTGGTAATGAAGAATTCAAGGCTCTTCAATCTTCTGCTAATAGGTTGATTGAACTCGGTTTCAAAGACTGCCATCTCGAAAGCTTGATAGCAATATGGGATGTAGGCTGTGGATTCTGTAAGAAACCACTGTTTGACCAAATACATAAGTGTGCAAAGAGTAAAGGTTACAGGGAACATAGTTGAACTCAATGAACAGACCACCCAAATGGGCTTATCTTCTCAGTGGTATTCTGATTGCGATGAGTAGTCTGCTTGGTGTGACAATTGTGTATGTATTTCTGGAGATGCTCCCTCGAGGAATGGACATTCAAATGCCCCTGTTATTCATCGTACTCCCTCTGAGTATTCTTATTACACTAACAACACTGACAATGGCAGTACAGCTGACAAAGAAGAGGGCGTAGCCGTCATAAGATATTGCAAACGTAGATTCTTCCAATAGTACTATTGAAATCTTTTACTGCCATCTCGAAAGCTTGATAAGCGGACCCAAGACACGGAGCCGAGTCAGGTGAATAATTGATGAGCTTTGAAATTATTGCTGAGCCTAAAGTTAAGAGCCCTAAGAGTTCAGAACCCAGACGTGGTCGTGGTTTCAGTAGAGAAGAAACCTCTCAAGCAGGGCTTACTATTGATGATGCTCGTAAGATGGGCCTAATAGTGGATCTCAGGCGAAAATCAATGTATCCAGAGAATGTAGAAGCTCTCAAGCAGTACATGAAAGATTTGGAAGAAATAATTGCTGCACTTGCTAAGGAAGAAGGAATCGTTGCTAGTAGCTCAGATGATGCAGTCGCAGAGCTTACATCACTTAAAGCTGTCAAAGCTTCTGAAGCACCTCTATTATTTGAAGCAGGAATCAAGTCAATTTCCGATTTAGCATACTGCGATATAACCAAGGTTGCTAAAAAGACAGGAATCGACGAAGACCGTATTACTGCAATGGTAAAGGCTGCACTGAAGAAAGTGTAGTATACCATAATCATATCCTGAGGTGATCGAGCTGGACTATTCACAGCTCATATCTAAATTATCGAAACCACCTAAGATGCCATATCCCGTAATCCTTCCCGATTTTTTTATCGATCATTTCGTAATTGTCCCTAAGCTTGAAGAGTTCATTGAAGATATCAGAAAACTTGCACATCAAGGTGGCGGAAATTTACTAGGAAGTGAGCAATTCATCCGCCGTGGAGGTAACTGTGTTAATACCGCTTCAGCTCTTTTTGCTTTGGACCTTGATTCAAAACTAATTGTAACTACTGATGAATATGGCAAGTCCCTTCTAGAAGCCCTTGCACCACCAGGTCTTGATCTTAGTCACATTCATACTGATGGGCAATTATCAATTACAGTATCAATTGAAACTGAATTTGAAGGACGCAAAGTCAATCTCATGGTCAGTGATAGTGGATCAGCATCTAATTTCAAATTCTCAAATCTTAGCTCCTTAGATATTCAATTAATCGAAAATAGCGGACTCGTTGCACTTGTGAACTTGAATCACAATAGAAATGGGGGTGATCTTGCACATGACCTTTTCAAGAAGGTTAAGGAATCTACTAATGCAATAACATTCATGGACATAGGAGATCCATCAAATAATTCTGAACTTGTTAAACCTCTTCTGAAAAAAGCCATCTGTCGTGGAAATCTTGACATCCTCGGTCTCAATGAGAATGAGGTTGGTTGGTTATCTTGGGCACTCACGGATCAAGAACACTGGTTGAATATCGTCAACAATCCTGAAGATTGGATTAAAGGTGCGAAGCTGATATCTCAAGAAACTGGTGTTCGTGTCATCTTACATACCCCACACTTTGCTGCTAGCGTTGTTGGAGATGATATTATTTCAGTTCCTACATTCCAAGTTGAAACCAAAGTTGCCTGTGGCTCTGGTGATGCATTCAATGGTGGGCTTATCTATGGAGTACTTCTTGATTTGGAATATACTGAGCAGCTGATTTTAGCAAATGCAGTTGCCGCATTATACATTTCATCACACGATGCTAACCATCCAAACAGAAAAGCCGTCATTCGTTTTTTAAAGTCGAATCCAGCCGTTTCAAGCAATGGTAAAAAGTTACTTATGGGGTGATTGCAATCGTTCAATGGGAATTTAATCGCTAAGTTAGGTGAAAAGATTGCAACTTGAACGCGTATTGACAAAATTGAAGTTTGATGAGTCAGTACTCGGTTACGCATTAATCACAAATGATGGTCATCCCTTTCTATCTTTTTCACTACCTGATGAAGTTCTACCAAGAATAAAGGGCACTCTCAAAATTCATGCAAACGACTTGAAGTTGATGAATATCCTTTCAGATCAAGGTAGTGTGGTTCTTGCTCGAGTTGATCCGAAGTGGGTGCTTGCAGTTCTCTTTGAACCTGAGCTTCACCTTGGTGGTGCTCTATCACGAACTCAAGCTGTGGTAAGCCTCCTTACTCAAGTGGATTTACCACCTCCTCCGATGGCTTCAACAGAACCTGAAATCGCTGTAGTACCAGAGGACCGCGCCCCGATAAAACAAGATGTCATAAAAGGACCTACAATTACTGAAAAAGCTGAATCTGTTCTCTCTGAAATTGGAGAAGAATCAGAACCTGAAGAAATTGTGGTTTTTCATGGCTGTGTTGTATTGAGAGGGGCGAACTACAATGATGCAGTATCACTTGACTCGAAATTGAACTTGGCGTTAAAAAGAACTTATGCGAATCTTGGTGTCGATATTCTACTAGTCATTGACGAGAAGATGACCGTCTACAAGATTGCTGAGAAATTAGCAAAACCTGTTGAACGCGTACTAGATGCAGTCACATGGTGCGTGAGCAAAGGCGTAGTTGATGTTGAATGTCCTGACCACCAAGACCCTGAACAAAAGGAACTTGTTGAAATGCCTCTCTTTGAGGGAAAAATTGACAAGGCTAAAAAACAACATCGAGCTGTGCTTGAACTCTGCGATGGAACACGATCACTTCAGCAGATAGCAAATGTTCTAGGAATTCCATATTTCGATGCTCTACAATGTACTATTCCATATCGTGGAAAGTCGCTACATTTTATTCGTACCGTTAAAATAACAGGAAGTTAAACCAAATGGGTGTAAAAGGAAAATTAGGATGGCAATTAAAGACTGATAAAGTATCAAAAGTACTCTTCCAAGCAAGCTATCGCGAACTCATGAATTTGTTAATGAGTACAAGTGCAAGCGTGGAAGAAATCAATACAAAGATGAAGGACATCGGCTTTCGAGTAGGTGAAACCCTTCTCATGGATTATGCTGACCGAATTAGGGAACATGCTGCATCATTTGACCAATTTTCAAAGACACTACATCTAGCATACAAGGTAAACTCGGGTCAGGAATTCACGTCTATCGAAATCAGCAATGATAAGAGAACGATAAAATTCACTGATGAAAATTGTCCAATTTGTCAGGGTGTGGTAATCACTGATATGCCTGGGTTGCAATACTGCGTCCTTGTAAGCGGCGTCTTTGATGCAGTCATGAAACTACGTGGATTCTCCGCAGAAAGTTTTCAGGAGTCATGCAGAGCCTTAGGCGATGATGCTTGCACATGGACCTTACGTTTACTAACTTAAACTGATACAATCTCAAGACAAACAGAAGCCATATGGAATAGGTATAAAACATTAGACGAGAGAATATAATATACAATCCAACGATATAGAGGTATTCACATTGGGTCAAGGTTTAGGCACGCTGTTCGGGCTCATATCTGCATTCGGAATTGCATTTATAGTGATGACATTTGGTATATACATGCCCGAAGATTTGATTTCATCAAGCGTTGTTACTGACTTTTTAGCTAATGCAGATTTAGAACTTAGACTTGCAGTCGTTGGGACAGTTCTCTATCCATCAGCTTTAGGCGGTGCAAGCTTAGGTAGTGTTGTTGGATACGGTGCAAGTGGTGCCTCTGTATTGATGTTTATTACTTGGGGAACTGGGGGACTGATTGCTGGTCTAATGTCAAAAGACTTTCTCCCTGGAATTCTTTCTGCAGTCTTTGCAGCAATTCTTGGAGCAATTCTTACTTGGCTATTATTCTTCATGATCTCTCCAGGATTTGACATTATGGCTATATTTTCAAACGAATCCCTTCTATTGATGCAGGTTGCTCTAGAAGGAGCTATCTATCCATGTATTGCTTGTGCAATAGGTGGTATCTTGGGTGGCGGTATTACTAGAGACCGATAGAATCAAACATCACGTAGCTGCTTCCCACATTCTGAACAGATTAGTGGATTTGATTTAAACACTGCACCACATTCACAAGTTGTTTCTATCTTTTCAGGAATTGGTTCTTCAGATTGTCTCCTGACTTTTTCAATGATGATTGTGATAGGAATCGCACTTGGAATCGCAAAGAGTGATATGAGCATAGTGCCAATGAAATGATACATTAAATCGAGGTTTCTTGTCGGTGCTATCCAATATCCTGGATTCAGAAGTAAGACCGAGGCAAGCGATAGAATTCCAAGAATTAGTCCTGCCCAGAGCATTGAACGAATAGTGTTCCATCCCTTTTTTGAAAATAGCCCTATAATTACACCAATTAGTATCCAAGTGAGGATGTATCGAAGTGATGAAGTTGGATTGAACAGTCCATCACTGGACAATCTGAGTGCATCACTTCCGCTAAGAAGGAACCATATCATACTATACGGCCATGAGTATATTGGATCTGATAAACCGACTAGTATAGTTAATAGCAAAGATCCGATTAGAATCCCAATAATTCCACCTAGTAGATTTCTCATTTAATCTCCTCAGAATACTCTTTACATTTGAAATTCATTTACCTCTTAACAGTTTTCGAATACTCATCGTTTAGAGATTTAGGACCATCACCACAATGCTTTTCTTAATTCTCTGAGCAAGAGAGCTTGAACGGGCTGGAAGTAGTTCCACTACCATGCTTGAGGTGTACTAAGATGTCTAAAGATTTAGAGCGAGCTCTATCAAAGCTACGATTTGACGATCAGGTTCTCGGTTATTCACTGATGACAAAAGTTGGACGCCCCTTCGTCAGTTTTGCTTTTCCTGACGAACTTTTTCCACGAGTGAAGGATAGTATCAACCTTTACAAGAAAGATCTTCGTCTCATGACAATTGATACCGATAAGGGTCTAGTGGTCCTATCTCCCGTTGATGAAAATTGGATTCTTACAGTTCTTTATGTACCGGAGCTTCAATTGGGATTAGCTATCGCAAAAACAAAGAATGTACTTCGTTTACTTGAAGGAATTGAGCTTCCACCTCCACCTGAAGAATTTGAAGAGTCATCAGAAGAAAACCTTCAAGTTTTTGAAAGCATCGCTATCAATGCTTCTGCAATTGAAGAAACTCCGTCAGTTTCTGATACTATTACTCCTCATACACCTCCAACGATTACTAAAGCCGCAAGTGCTCCAGAAGTGGAATTATCCCCCGAAGACTTCAATATATCAACAACTACAATTCCCGAAAGAGGTCCCCAATATTCGACATCATTAACATTGGATTCAGAAATCAATTCTGAGATGAAGAGTCTCTATCGAAACTTTGGTTTTGATGTTTTAATGCTAGTAGATGGATTCAATAATATAACGAATATTGCTGACTCAATGTTCCAGCCTACTGACCGAGTAATTGACCTGTTGAAATGGAGTGCAACAAGAGGCATCATCATTGCACCAAGAGTTGTTGAAGGATCTGTTGAACAGACAGAATTTAGAAGCACTGGATCTATGGGTAAATATGTGAAATGCCCTAAGTATGAGGGTGACTTCGACAAAGTATCTGGTGATGATATAGGTATCATCCGACTCTGTGATGGTATGAAAACCCCTGAGCAGATTGCTGAAGCTACTAGTTTACCAATGCCCAAAGTACTGCAAACTCTGGCAAAATACAGAAAATCCGGTCTTAAAATGATTGGCCGAACTATCAAATAATTACAAAGAGGTCATAACCAATGCCCAAGATAGAAAATCCATTATTACTAAGTTTCTATGCCTATTTTGTTGACAAGATTCTTTCAGAAACTTCCAATATCGATGAAGCTAACCAGAAACTTCGTGATTTAGGACATGAGATTGGAAAGCAAATCTACCTCAATACTGAGATTGTGGAGAAAACCAAAGACAGTGTGACCACTCGTGAAGATGTTGCAAAGCTTATTGATGTAGTCTACAAGGTGCTCTATGATAAGAAACCAGATGATGTTGATATGAAGACTGCTAGAGGTTCCGTCCGAATCAGTGACAAAGATTGTATATGGTGTCAAGAGGTCAATTTAGAAGGAATGAGAGGTTTTGGTTACTGTGAGATATTCAGTGGGATACTTGAAACAATCCTCGAGTTTAAAGGTGTAGATGCAAAGGTGTTCCAAGAGACGAGTCGTGCTACAGGTGCAGAGATGTGTACTTGGAATGTACGACTTGGATAGAATATCACAACAAAGCACTTAACGCGTATTTACACAATCTCAATTACATTGGAGTCAATCAAATGTCAAAGCAGGATAAGGTGATTCCTTGGTGGCAAGGCAAGCTAAAAGAACGCGAACTAATGGTGGCTTTTTTTGCCAAAACTTGGAATAAAATTGGTAGTAGAATTGCAGTCATGTTCCCTGATCGTGTACGTGACCTTTACTATTCTGCTGGAAGGCTTGCAGGTCTTGAAGCACAGAGAGAGTATTTCAAAGTTGGAAAACAGAAACCTCCTGGTGATTTCAAGGGTATAGTTGAATTTATCAAAATGGCATTAGAAACTCTAATCGTGCCTTTTGGTGAAATTAAAATCGCTAAACTGTATAAACTATGGCTTGACGAGGAAGCTATAATCGAAATTGAAGAAAATCCCTATGCATCAGGTATTAATGCAGAAGAAGCCTCTTGTCATTTCTTGAAAGGATTCATCGAAGCAGTACTTGAGTACCTCACTGATTTCAATAGAATCGAGTACGAGAAATTAGTTGTTGTAGAGGATACATGTATGTCTATGGGTGCAGAAACATGCACTTTTAAGATTACAATGACCTATCCGGCTCGTGGTGGAAACCAGTAGTGCAATCTTTCAACCTGCGATTTGCTTAACTACTAAACCATATTAGGGTTCGTGGTGGTAGAAAATATATGAGCAGCCAATGGACTAAACGATTCCTTCTTGGATTATCATTTACGCTCCTAACTTGGGGCATTATTGGTGTAGCTCTGTCTAGTTCTGGGTTTGGCGGGATTAATCTACTTGCTCAGGATATTCCAACTGAAGCAAATCATAACCTGGCCACACTCGATTTGGGATTTTCAATGTCCACGATAAGCAGTGGGACAATTAATGTTACACTCGATGCGCTCGCATGGGCGGGAATTGGAACAGTTAGCTGTTTAGATAGTTGGATATCCAATGCTTTGGACTTAGGCTTTGTTGCACTGATCATAGGAACGATTTCTGTAGAACGTACAAAGGACAAACGCCTTCTAAAATTGCGTGACAGAATCACGGATGAGGTGTCTGCTCATCCTGGTGTACATCTTCGTGAACTTCATCGAATGATTGGTTGTGCAATGGGTGCTCTTCAATATCATTTGAAGAATCTTGAGAAAGATGGTGAAGTGGTATCTCTCCGAGCTGGAAATGTGAGACACGTATTTCCACCTAATTACTCAACTGAAGAGCGAGTACTTCTATTGACTGCCCTTGCACGGAATCCTACAGTAAATTCAATTCTGATAGAGTGTTTGAAAAATGGTCAGACCACACAGGCTGAGATCAGTAGAGATCTTAATGTAGATAAGAGTCTCATATCTTACTACACTAGTAGTCTTCTCAAAGCTGATATTCTAAGATCTATCAAGGTTTTCGGACGAGAGAAACCAGTCATGCTTTCTGATTGGGCTCGTACAGCATTGACCTGCTCAGATATTTTAGCATAAGCGAATTTTGTTTATAGTACAAAAACTGGTCGACCTCTATCCTTATCTTCAAGATGGGTGGAGGTCTTCACAGATATATTGACCGTGAATCAAGTTTTTCGAAGGTGATATTGAATGGCTGATGATGAATACTTAGATGCAGTAGACTATACTCGTGATGACATTGATGTTGAGGACTTTGGCGATATCAAATTTGCAGTGAGATTAACCGATGTTTCTCGAGTATACAATGTTGGCCGCAAGGAGGTACAGGCTCTACGTAATGTGAATCTAGAAGTAAAACTAGGCGACTTTGTTGTCATCGCTGGTCATTCCGGTTCCGGAAAGACGACACTTCTCAATATTATTGGAGCCATTGATTTGAGCTCTTCTGGCAGGGTTTATGTGATGGATGTACCAATCAATGATTATGATGAGGCATTTCGGTCCTCCTTTAGATTGAATAATACTGGTTTCATATTCCAAAGTTACAATCTGATATCGACGTTAACCGCAATAGAGAACGTCATGTTTCCAATGCAACTTTCAGACAGTAGCCAATCAAAACTTCAAGATGAAGCAATCAAGTTACTTGAAAGAGTAAAAATGGATGAACGTGCGGACCACCTTCCTTGGCAGCTTAGTTCCGGAGAACAACAGAGAGTTGCAATAGCTAGAGCAATGGCAAATGATCCTCCAATCATACTTGCTGATGAGCCTACTGCAAATCTTGATGGTGATAGTGGTCAGATGGTTCGTGATCTTCTAATTGAACTGAATCAACTGGGAAAGGTAGTCATTGTAATGACTCATGATCAGGGAATAATCAATCAGTCAGCTATTCGCAAATTCGAGATTGATTCAGGGGAGTTAGTCGAACATGTCTGAATTAGAGACCTTTGCTTCGAAGGATCTAAAGAGGCGTCCATTTAGATCAACACTTGTTCTGTTCTCTCTAACAAGCGTAGTGGCTTCTACGACATTTATCTTTCTATTTGGAAATGTGCTTCTTGATGTTTCTGTGTATTCGTTCACAGGAAATCTTTCCTCTTCTATGGCAATGTTCTTCTCGACCTTCGTATGGTTTATTCTACTGCTTGTCTTTATACTGGGAGCTGTTGTGGTTTCATCTACTTCATCATTGGAGATGGTAACAAGGCGTCGTGACATTGGACTTATGAAAGCAATAGGTACGACATTGGATACCATCTTTGATTTCTTTATGGCACAATCCGTAATCTTGCTTTTAGCTAGTGTCATTCTTGGGCTCACCTTTGGAACAGTTTTTTACACACTCGGAATGATTTGGCTAGCTTCCTATCTGACAAATGTTCAATTTACAATGGACTTTCCATTCATTCAACTTGGATTGCTTGCCGCTATCTACATATTTGCTGGGTACTACTCGTCACAGAAACCCATCTATGATACTGTTCAAGAATCACCTTCATTAGCTCTAAACCCTGATGTTGGTTCTAAAGTCACTAGATCCGGTTTTCTCGATAGTTTTGGTTTGGCATTTCGCATTGCAGCAAAAGGTACAGGTCGAAGAATTCGTGGCACTCGTAGAACGATGATATCTTTGTTCCTAAGCTTTACAATTGCATCTCTTCTCTGGATGGGAGGTGGTGTAGTAGAAACAACATCCAATGCCTATATGATGAGGTCTATGGGAACAAATGTCATTGCAGTAGGGAACTCATCACTATTGGATCAATATTATGAAGCATATTCTCCATATGGCAAACCTCTCAATGATTCATTTAATTATCTAAAATCCTCACATTTGATCAACACATCACTTTTGGATGAGCTAAAAGACGTACTTGGAGTTGTTGCAGTAGAGTCTCGTCTTGTTGTATTTTCGGATGTACAAGAAGGTGATGGGATTGTTTGGAATGATTTGATAGAAGATTATACCAGAATTGGGGAAGGTCGTGTAGATACAGCACTTCTTGTAGGTGTCGACTGGGAATCTACAATATCCGACTGGTATTTTGAGGGAACAAGACCAAATAACACTGAGGTATGGATTGGAGGAACATTAGCGACCGAAATGTTTGTAGATCCTCTCGTACAATCTTTGGGTTTCAGAGGTCACTCCTTATCTGTTAGTGCTCGAGCGTTCGATACACTGAATGGGGGAATGCTTGCAATCATGGACAAATCTGTTTTACAGAGCGCTGTAGGTGTTACTGGAAGTAATTTAGCTCTAATACAACTAGACTATTATGATGAAGCAGTAATTTCCACAATTGAAAATCTTGCTCAGAGCTATGGATTTGATATTTATAGACAACAAGATGTATTGGATGAAAATATTACTGTCATCCACACTATTTGGATTCTGTTGAATCCATTAGCATTAATGGCTCTAGTCAGTGCGTTTCTCGGGCTCTTGAATTATCTTCTTGTTTCAGTATTTGGGAGACTTAGAGACTACGTCATCATGCGGTCTATTGGAGCGAAACCTTCGTTCATAGCTAGGGTGATGATTGCAGAGGGATTGGACATTGGTGTGAAATCAGGATTACCTGCGCTGTTAGTGGCGGCACTTCTAAGTATCTATACTCTCATACCTGAAGCTGCTGTTCCGGCTCTGGCTTACCTTCCAGTATCCATTGTTACTATTTTCATTTCAATGCTGGTTGTGATTTTACTTGCATCTATTCCTGTCTATGTTTTCTTCATGTCGCGAAATGATCTAAGGGTATCAGAATTCTCATCTTGAGTCGTATTGAATTGATTTTCGATTCGACTCATTCCGATTTTATTTCCCACAATGCATCATCAAGCACATACTGGGAACCAATTGCTCCTTGACTTATCCCTCCATCTTCGGATATGTAAGGGTCTGGAATATACTTCTCCAATCTAACAATCCCTTTGATGGTAACTTGTTTTCCGACAACCCCATCTTCCCATGAAGTTAGATTTCTAACGTAGATTACTCCTTGATTCTGCAAGACAACTACGGCTCCCCCTTTTGCATTTTCAGCTCTTCCGCTGAAACTGGCAATCTGATTGATTATATCGTGTAAAGGTTCTTCGTTCATATAATTGAAGAAATGATGCAGAGCAATAAGACATTACTTGGTTTCTAGTACTTACTCAATATTCACATCTTGAGCAATATTCTTTAGACTTCTGCTCCGAACTAGATTGAGGAATATTAATGGCGTCTGATGAATCTCAAGAAGAATTCTCAATCCACTGGATACGAGATTTAGTTGATGAAGTTCTAGAACGAAGTCCAGAACAATATCTGATTGTGACTGGTAAGAGCATGAGTGGTAGTGTGCATATCGGGTTCATGAAAGAGATAATCATTGCAGATGTCATTAAGCGAGAACTTCATGCACTAGGCAAAAATGCAAAGACTGTGTTCATTTCCGATGATTATGATCCAATCAGATCATTCCCACCAAGTTTGACCCTCTCTCCTGACGAATACATGGGTGTTCCATACTCAGATGCTCCTGATCCGCATGGGTGCTGTGAGAGTTTAGGTGCACATTGGACGAATGAACTTGTCGAATCATTTCCCGAATTTGGAGCTGATCCAGAGGTTGTATTGCAATCAAAGCTCTACGAAACAAAAGAGATGCTTGATGCTGTTCGTACCTGTCTGGTGAATACTGAGACAATCCGGGAGATTCTGATTGAATTTGTGGCACATGACTTTGGTGACAAACAAAGGGCTGAATATATAGAGTCTATGAAAACCTGGTATCCTGCATCAGTTATTTGTCCAGTTTGTGGGCGGATACAATCTGGTGGAAAGGGTTCGATAGTACCGAATCGAGTAACCGCATACAACCAAGAAGAAGATGAGGTTTCTTACGAATGTGCTCACTGTGGTCATTCTGAAACTGCTAAATTTGACAAGCTGAGACTGAAATTATCATGGAGAGTAGATTGGCCTGCGAAATGGTATGTCATGCAAACCACAGTCGAACCCGCAGGTAAAGACCATGCTGTTAAAGGTGGTTCATATGATACTGGATTGGAGATGTCCCGTCGTGTATTTGGTTGGTCTGGACCAGTCAAGGTTCCCTTTGAATGGGTTCGTCTTGCTGGCAAGGATATGGGTACATCAAAAGGCAATGTCTTTACACCACGGTCATGGTTGAATATTGCACCTCCAGAGTTATTCAGATACATGGTCTTGAGAACTGACCTTGAAAAATCAAACAACATTCAAACTGATCTAATTCCAGATTTAGTTGATATCTACGAAACTTTCGAACGAACCTACTATGGATTTGATGATGTAGATAATGAGAAACAGGACTTTGCAAGGGTACTTTATCCTAATACCGAAGTCCGCCCGGTTAGTGATGAATACATACCAAAACTCTCATTCAAATTTGCTATAGTAACTTCACAGCTTCAAGGAATAGTTGGCGAAAGAGTAATTCTGGGACGATGTTATGATGTCTTGAAGAAACAGCACAGTCTAACTGACATTTCACCAGAAGCAAAGGCATTGATACCAACAAGACTTTCACGAGCATTGGCATGGGTTAAAGAATTTGGTAGTGAGCAGGACATAGTGGATGTTCCCGAAACTGTATCTGACGAAATCATAACCACACTGACAGATGACGATAAGCGCTTTTTATCTAGGTTTGTTGAGATTCTTGAGAAGGAGTCTTTGGATGAGGACAGTATTCAAACAGCGATATTCACCACTGCTAAGGAAGTCGAGATCAAACCTAAACGAGCTTTCCAGGTGCTCTATAAAATCCTTATCTCAAGAAAATCTGGCCCTCGATTGGGCCCTTTCTTACTTCTGTTAGGAACTGATTGGGTTCTAGAGCGCATTCGAAGTTTGTTATAGAGCTAAAAGTTCATCGAAAATTGGTCCCCTCAACACGTTTATTAGTACTTCACATTTCGACGACTCCAATTTAGAGGTCTGGAGTTCTATATCAATGCTAGGAAGCCTTAGAGAACGATATCAGCGTATAATGATGCCAGTTGGAAGAGTGATTGCCAAGACTGGAATCACTCCTAATATGATAACTGGACTAACTGTACTTGTAGCTCTTGTCACAGCTTGGTTCTTTGTTATTGGCGACCTCATGATTGGATTGGTATTTCTAATCCTGACAGTTGTTATGGACATGTTTGATGGTGCCGTCGCTCGAGCAGCTGGTTTGGGATCAAAGTTTGGCGCTACCTTTGATCATGTTCTTGATAGATATGCAGAATATCTTTTCATGCTCGGTTTAATGATAGGACCAATTGGCGCAGTTGCAATTACATGGTGGCCATATGCCACCGGAGATAGCTTTGTTCCCTGGTTTTGGGGTTTCTTTACATTGTTCGGCATGATTATGGCGAGTTTCACCCGCGCAAAAGCAGAATCTGTAGGTGGGATGGAGAGTTGCACGGTTGGAATTGCTGAACGTCAAGAAAAACTGATTTTGCAAATTGTAGGTATTCTCTTACTTGCTCTACCCACGACTAATATCTGGATAGATGCTCTGGCATATATCCCATTTCTCATGAACCTCTTTGTTGCATTGGATATAACCAACATACTTGCTCTGTGTATTGTAATTGTTGGAGTTCTATCTCACATCACTGTTGCACAGAGACTCCTATACGCTCGGAAAGTCATTTTGGCAACAGAACAAGGTGCTTCTCCCGATGTATGATTTGACTGTAATTGGCTGTCCATCATACGATTGGATAACATACAATTCAATAAAAAGAACCACTCGTACGCTATCTGGACCAGCTATAACAACTGCGCTCACTACTACAAAACTAGGTATAGAAAACATGGTTCTCATCGGTTCAATTAGTTCTGAATTTCAAACCCAGTTTATCAACGAGTTAGACAGTTATGGTATTCCTGAATATTTCTCTATAGAGTCTCCAGAAACAGGTGGTTTTGAAATTGAATGTGATGATGATAAGGATCCAGTAATCGCCAGTGTTATTGGTATCCCAAAGCGTATTGGAATCCGTGAGATTCCTGAGGAATTTTTATCATCAAAGATCATTGCTCTCTGCCCACTATTGCAAGAGATTGATGCTGAACTAGTTGAATGGATATGTAATTCGTCTGATGCACAGATTCTATTAGACCCCCAACTTCGTACTATAGATGAGAATCACAAATTATCCGTGATCTCCGAACTATATGTCGCCAGCAGAACTCGTTCTTTCATTGATTATATTATTCCCAGTGAGCGTGAAGCCTTTCTAATTACGGGAGAGTCTGATCCCTTTGTTGCTGCAGAGATCATTGTAGATTCAATAGCGGACCGCTGTGTAATAACCCTTGATTCACAGGGCTGTCTTCTTTTTGATGGTGATAAATACAGTGTCATTCCATCCCAATCTGCAAAAATGTGTGATCTTATGGATGCTAGTGCTGCTTTTCTAGGCGGATTTGCTTTTGGATTACTAAATGATTACACACCATCTAGCTGTGCTGCTTTAGGTACATCCGTAATCACATTTATGTCTCCGGAAAGCAGACCAGACTTTCCTCTGAATCTTACTGAAGTTCTACAAAAAGCAGATGAGATTGCACTTGACATTGAAACTCGATGATGTTTAATTATCCAGTTTTATCGAATACTATATTCACAGTTCTTGTGAGGAATTGTTTTGCCTCAGACATTGCGTTGGCACCCTTACTCGTGATTGCATAGTATTTTCTTGGAGAATCACTGGTACGTTGTTCCTCAATAAGTCCATCTTTAATGAGTCTGTAAATGATGGCATAACCGCTGACCGTGGCGGGAGAAAATCCGAATCTATTTTGAATCAACTGTTTGATTTCGTAACCGTAATGTGGACGCTCCTGAAGAAGTCTGAGAATATACATCCAGAGCATCTCCTTTGTCAGTTTGTTCACTAGTCTGTTCATGGCTTTTGGTTGAGTATCTTCGGCTGATTGGTCAACGTCTGACATCACTAATCCTCCCTTTCAAATTCCGAAATGATATGTGCCACGCAGTGGCTGCTTAGATAGCTGATATTCCCCAAAGAAACCTTTCGTAGGGCAAATTTCGAAATCAGTTCCTCCGTCTGGGAATCAAAGCCTCTATGGTCTCCAAGCATAAAACTGTTATCGCTTCCTGAAATAGCTATCTCATGTAGGTTAAATTTTCCGCCTTCTTCATGAAGTACCCAGAGGTTTGATGACGTAGAATTATTGAACTCTTTGATTAGACTCTCTAAATTCCCATCAGATTTCTGTACATAATCTGGTGGATTCTCCTTAAGGGACTCTTTGAGAACTTGAGCCCATGCAGTTTCCCCAGAAGGAAGGATTCCAATAGGAAATTGAAACCGTAGGACTACAGAGTTCCCAATAACTGCAATCACTTCTAACTCTTCTTTTTGCCATGTTTTCGGTGCCCACTCAAAACAAGCCGAGAGAACACGACATAATATGTCGATTCGCTTTCCGGACCCTGGTAGGTCTTGTAAAACGAAATCTCCCGATTTTTCTACGTTGGGAAGAATTTGGATGAATCTGAGCATGGCGGAATGCGGCATTTGGCATACCAACTAACTATGGGCTCAAACGATTGGTCTCTTGAATTGGACCTTAAGGGCGAACATGTTGGGTTTCAGAATTGTCGATCACGTGTCGGTACAGTTTTTCTCTCAGTTCCTTGTCTGATCTGTACCCTACCAGCGTGTACTGCACAACTCACACAATAGTAAGCGGTAATTCTACGTGTTTGTATATAGCTACCTTGCTGTCTTAGTTCTCTTGCCAATTGAGGTTCAACCGAAGAAACTCTCTTGGTATATTTTTTCGCTTTGTCAGCAGGTACAATCCTTCCACATTTGCTACATTGTACGCTCTTGCTTTTTCCGTGTCCGCCTTTGCTGCGGCCACCAGATTTTCTTTTCTTTGTCAATTTTCAGTTCCACCATGACTGATTATTTGCTCGCTGGTCTGGTAGCCTTAAAACGTTGTTTATCTTACTCAAGTTTTTCTTAGTTCTTCAGGAAAGGTTTGATGGTTTCGAGGACTTTTGCAATTATCTCATCGTTTGCGTCAACAATCAGCTTGTTGACTTCACGGTCTATCTGATCTTCAAGAATTGGTTGTGTATTACCCGCCAAACCTTCTAGACTGGCACGTATTGAAGGGCCAATAGTGAAGGGATTGTATCCGCCTTCTAATACCCAAACAGAACCCTTTGCATTTGTGGTGTCTACTAATTTATCTATCTCTCTACCAAATCTCCAATAGGTTCTCGAATCAATATCCATATTTCCAACAGGGTCTGCGTAATGGGCGTCATAACCAGCTGAAACCAAAATCAAATCTGGTTTGAACGATTTCACTAATGGTATCATAATGCGGCTGATAGCGGATTCATACGAAATGTCAGGAGAGGTTTCTAATAATGGGATATTGATATTCGTACCTTTTCCTTCACCATAACCCAACTCATCATAATGTCCGAGGCCAAAATTCTCGAAGTCGTACTCGTGAAATGAAATGTACTGGACGTTGGGATTCGTATAGAAAATCTCTGATGTTCCATTGCCATGATGATCATCAAAATCAATTATTGAAACTCGATGAATAGTTTCATCCTGAAGGGCATGTTTCGTAGCTATAGCTATATTGTTGAAGTAACACAACCCCATCGCATTGGAAGTTGAAGCGTGATGCCCTGGGGGTCTCATCAGAACAAATGCATGCTTCGCATCACCTGCTAGGATCATATCCACTCCTTTCATTGATCCCCCTACAGTGAGAAGGACTGCTCGTATGAGGTCTGGACTTGCATATGCAGACTCACCCAGTTGTCCACTACCGATTTCAGACATCATTTCAACAGTATCAACAAGGTATGGCGAGTGCACAAGTAATAGATCCTTCAGCGTTGCCCTCGGAGCTTTGACTCTGATCATTTCTGAAAGAACGTCACTTTGCTCAAGATATCTCTCAGCCATCTGATAACGGAGTGGATTCTCAAAGGACTCAAGGTGTGGCTTAGGGAATGGCATCCGATGCAAGCTAGCCTTTGGGTGTGAAATGAACGCAATCTTATCATTAACCAAGGCAATCACATTGAAGGATGCTTCTCTTTCTCCTTAACTGTTGTTATTCGTTCCTTGAACTCTGGTTCCAGAGGAAGTATATAGTTATGGAGAACATTTAGAACTTGATTACTCAGTATTGTTTCATTATTCTGAATTTGGAGTCCATCGATTGGATTATCCTCCAGAATACTGTCAAACATTCTTGAGGCACTTGTCCACATTCGATTTTCTCTGATATAGAGAAATCCCTCCTCCTCAAAAACTGCATCTGAATGAGCTTCTCTGAATTTCTCTGCTGCTTCTTTCAATGTACTCGGGGGTCCTTTACGGTCGAATGTTCTCGAAATATCGGGAACTTCTACAAACATACCCATTGCGTATCTTGTATCAACGAAATACACTTCTGTTAAAACCTCTCCAAAGCGTGTTTCTCCAGTTCTTTCAACGGACATTTCCGATACTGTTTTTCTTGCAAGTCTATGCAACTTGTCTCGAAGAATGGTATAGTGTACTTCACCATCGGATTGAAACTCTCTAACACAACTATGATTTTCGAGCCAATCTGGTAGCCTATTACTTGGGATTGGTGATTCAATGAATGCATCTCGAATAGTGGAGGTATCTCCTGCCTGTAGATTCTCTAGCACTCTATCGATTTTATACTGCACCCATTCATAGGATCTCAAACTAAAACTTGAAGCCATGTTTCTATTATGATCTGTTGGATCTATCAAGAACACGTGGTCATCACGAAATGATGGGATTTTCTTTAGTTTTTCAAGACTGCGGCATAGCGGATCTATCGGTTCAACATCGAGTTTTCGAAGGACTTCAAAAGCTGACTTTAGATTGGGTGTCATCAAGACGATGATTTCCAGTGTAACTCCTGTTAACCCCATTCTTCCTACAGCGCATGTGTCCCCATATGCATGGCATGCTCTTACGAAAGACTTCAGGATTCTTGCATCATCTCTTTTCTTCTGATTCATTCTGTCTGCTACATAGGATGAATGATGGACAGTTCTATCTACTGCAGTTATTGGTCCGTTCTCAGCAAGAGTCTTGGAATCTATATCGAAACACCCAAGAATATCTATTTCTATTCCATCCATCTTCAATGATAGAAAGGGATGTTGCGAGAATGCTTTCTGAATATTGGTGACCTCTAGATTCCTCACTGCAGGTTCAAACCAGTTCGAAACAAGTCTGTTCATAATATCATCTATTGCCTGACGATTTGGTATGTTGGTTCCAGTGAATAATTCAGGATAATCTTCAGGTCTGAGTGCAACAAATAGATCAATATCTGCCGATCCCCTAAGCTGAGTCTGCTTCTTCCCAGTAGAGCCTTGAGGCTCGATGAATGAATATTGAAAATTAGTTGAAGCCACCTTTTCTTGTAACGCCTTTTTGAGCCGATTGATAATTCTCTCCTGGTGGTCTATTTCGTCTTGGCTCGGAGTAATTCTAGTCAGTAATTCCTCTCTAATAGGATCCGGTAATAAATCTGGCAAACAAATACCCACCTCTCCAATTACTGAATATCCTAAGAATGTTAGCCTTAGGAATTTCCTTATGATTTAAAGCATTGAATCATCATATTGAGAATAGTCGATATGACCGGTGTTTCTAATGCCTAAGATAGTTCCAATAGTTATCACAATACTTGCATGTAAAAATCGCTATCTCTTCATCCAGCGAAAGAATCCTCCTTACGAAGGACTTTGGAGTATGGTTGGTGGGAAAATCAATATTGGTGAGCATATCACAGAAGCTGCTATCCGAGAGATCATGGAAGAAACTAGTGCACATAGGGTTGATGATTATGTCTATCGCGGGCTTGTATCTGAGCGACTCGTTGATGCTGATGGAATTCTTCTTTCTCAATTTCTGATTTTTGTGGGTCACGCAATAGTTACTGAATATACACAGAACCATCGTGAGGGAAACCTTGCACTCTTCTCCCTAGATGAAATACACGAGAAGAAAGACCAATTCTTACCTTCTGATTATGAGATGTTTCAACGATTCCTGAACACAATTGAAAAACCGTTAATCCATGAAGTCGAATTACTATATGATGATAAAGGGTATCACTTAGTATATTATAGGGAGCCAAATAATGCATCTCAATGAAATCGAAATACAACCAATAGCAGCAGAGAGCCTTGGAGTAAGGTCTCTTTGCACTTTCGTACGAACACCTGATGTTTCGATTCTGCTTGATCCATCTGCGGCATTAGCTAAGCGATATGATCTTGAACCTCATCCACTCGAGTATAGAGCACTCAGAGAAACCTTGGATGAAATTCGGATTCTGGCTAATGAAGCTTCAATCCTCTCCTTTTCCCATTATCACTATGACCATGTTCGTCCTGGATTTCAAAATTACCTCTACAATCTGAGTACGCAAGATGAGCGAAAAGAACAAGTTGCTGGAAAAACAGTCTTTGCAAAAGACAATCGGGAGAACATCAATTCTTCACAGAGACGTAGAGGTTATTATTTTTTAAAAGATATCAAACACATTGCTAAAGACATTCAATGGGTTGATGGGAAAATCTTCAACTTTGGAGATACCACAATTACATACTCTCATCCACTTCCCCACGGACCAAATGGTAGTCGACTAGGATTTGTACTCGCAACAACCATTGAACACTCTGGTACACGATTCCTCTTTGCACCTGATATTCAGGGTCCCATTTCAAAGGGAACCCTTTTTTACATCCTCAAAATAGAGCCAGAATTAGCAGTAATTGGTGGTCCACCACTGTACTTGTCTCAAGTTAGTACTGAAGAGATACAATCCGCCCTTTACTGCCTATCAAATCTTGCTGTATTAATTCCAACCCTTGTTGTTGACCATCACAATATGCGAGGTGGTAATTGGAGTGAATGGATCAAACCTGTTCTCAGTGTATGTAAGGAATCTGGAACTTCTCTTCTATCAATGGCTAAGTTGGCTGGGAAAGAAGAACAATGTTTTGAAGCAAATAGAAAACAACTCTATCTAACTCATCCTCCAAGCGAAGAGTTCCTGAATTGGGCACATGCATCTGAAGAATACAAGATTCAAAATATGCCTCCTATCTAGGACTTCAATAGAGACCACAAAACATCATATTGAAACAAAAGTCAGGAATATCGTCTGAGTGATAGATAGAATTATCAAACAATCATAATCGCCTGTCTATTGTTTGATGGTTTCATCGTAACATGTAGTGGAGGTGAAAAACCGTTTTGGAAGAAGTTGATGGTGAATCTACTCGCGCGCTTCTCACTCGCTTCAAGAATGCAGTAAGTAGCGCAAATGATCATCTAGTGGGAGAAGAATACCAGAAGGCAATGGCACTCTACTACGATGCGAGTCAGTCCGCTGATGAAATGACCCAGCGCTTTCTAAACCTGTTAATCAAGACTGCCCCCTCCACCGCTCACAAAACCGTTTTCATTGAATTTCTTTCTTGGCGGTTACGCTACTATACAGCTCAATATGATTATCATCTAGCTGTAGCACAGACATTGTCAGGGCTACCCCGAGAAGAGTGGATAGCAAGACTTGAAACAATACTGGTCCTCTCTCAGAGTCTTGTCGATAAGATACTACCAGTATACAATGATACTGAAGATAATCCGATCAGACTGCGAATCAAGGATCTACTAGAGGATTGGATTACAGGTATCCGCAATCTCGTCCTAAATCTCAAGTCATGGGGAATGGCAAGCGCACAAGCCTCTAGAGTGCTAGAATGGGCAATGGATAACGGAATAAAATAGATAGGGTGTATTCCATCACTCTTTTGATTTTCCTTCAACAAACGCAGTAGCAATTTCAGTATCTGCTAGTTGATAGTGACTGTCTAAATAGCAAATCAAATAGTGATCCTTATGTTGAATCACAATGGGGACTGGAAACCTTTTGACATTCTTTAGTTCATTCTCTGGTAGCTTCCAATGTATTGACTCCTTACACACTGGACATTGAAACCATTTCAGCCCTTCTGACATAAGATTCACCATTGTGTATTGCGGCGGGCAATTGTCACTGTCTGCAATGGTCAATAAAACGTTTTCTAGGAGATGCACTAGATTTTTTGAGTCAATCATCATCAAGGTCTATATCCCATGCCCCCGGGTCATCGAGGTCTCTACTTAGAATGGGTCCTTTTCTCGCTTCTAGCGTATCAACATCAAATCTATCGCTATCGATTACAAGTTCATCTGTTTCTTGGTCATAATAAGCTGGGATGAACCCTTTTTCGATTGCCCCTGGAATAATTCCTTTCAATTGCTTATGTGTTAGACCTGTGCTCTCTTCAAGACTTGCGAGTGTAACAGCTGCTTCTGATTCAAGTGAAGTTCTTATAAAACCAGCAAGGACTAATTCGAAAGCACGTCTTATTTTGCTAAGATGCTCACCATCCAGCTCATCAGCTAGAATAGATTCAATCATTTTTTCAGCATCACCAAAACGATATTCCGTAAGCATTAGAGCAAGGTCGATTAGACCAGTTGCTTCTCCTTTTGTGGTTTCGATGACCGCATGTAATAGGGAGCGCGCCATGTCAATATCGCCTCCTGTTATTGCACAATAGGCTCCATCCAACAAAAGAAGGGGGTCCTTTTCAGCACCCGCCGCTGAAATATATGCTTCTGCAGCAATTTGACAATCTATTTCGAACTTTTCATGTTCTCCATGTTTAATCCATGACGAACCAGCTATAGTCATCATGAGAGCAGCTTCTGCATACTCGCAAGCTAACATCGCATGCTCGTAGGCTCGCTCATATGCTTGAGCTGCTCTGGAGTAAAATTCCCACCTTGTCCAGCATTCAGCTGCTTGCTGGAATAGTTTTGTGGCATCTAAGTTTCCTCCATCTTTTGCAAGTCTTTCAGCAGCTTTTTCATGCTCTTCGCAATCCATCGGCTGCATATTCCTCACGACTACCTGATGACTCCATCTTTCATTCGGAGTGTTCTCTTTGCGAATTTCACTAGGTCCTCGTTGTGAGTCACTAAAACCACAGTCATCTTTTTCTCTCTGTTGAGTTCAGCTATGATTTTCATGATGTTTTCCCCAGTCTTGGAATCCAAATTTCCAGTAGGTTCGTCGCAAAATAGGATTGGTGGGTCATTCACCAATGCTCTGGCAATAGCGATACGCTGCTGTTCGCCACCGCTCATCTGTCGTGGAAAGTGGTCTCTACGTTCAAGCATATCGACCTCTCTAAGGACCTCCAGTGCTTTCGCTTCCTGTTTTTCCTTTGTATGGTCGACACTTGGCCAGAGAACTGATTGGACATTCTCAAAAGCAGTTAGATCCTCAATTAATAGGAATGACTGGAAAACAAATCCGACCTTCTGCATTCTGACCTTTGGTAGGTCTCTTTCACTGATGAGTGTAACATCAACACCATCAAGGAGAATCCTACCTGCGGTTGGTTGTTCTAGACCCGCCATAACATGTAGTAGGGTACTTTTACCACAGCCACTTGGACCAACGATTGCAACAAATTCTCCCGCGTTTA
>Ga0307423_1000624_pt1 | contig 23533 bp, 23 predicted proteins | sample SalMarWE160310MG_FD_202154 | JGI IMG/M metagenome (GOLD analysis project Ga0307423, IMG submission 202154) | Salt marsh sediment microbial communities from the Plum Island Ecosystem LTER, Massachusetts, United States - WE1603-10 | ecosystem: Environmental > Aquatic > Marine > Intertidal zone >...
ATCATGAATTAAAATTTTATCACCGGGTTGAATTGCATCTTTATGAATTTCAATTTTATCCAATCCATATTCAAGCTGATATGTCTGCGACTCTTTCTCGGCAGGCAGCTTTCCGGGTTTTCGAACAGGAACGAATCCTGCTCTCAGCTCGTTGGCAAGCATCGCCCCGAAAATAAATCCTCTCGATTCAACCCCCACTACTTTATCAATAGTTTGTCCACTTGTAAAAGAAAGTAACTGACTCAAAGTTTCTTTCACAGCTATGGGATCCTTTAGCAAAGTTGTGATATCCCGGAACATAATCCCTTTTATAGGAAAATCTCGTATGCTCCGAATGTATTTCTTTAGATCTGCTGGCATATTACCCTACTTTTTTGTTAAAAAATTATTTAGTCCTTCTTTAAAGTCTTCTGTGGAACGGCTGATTGTGTTTAATCCGATACAATATCCTACCGCATCTTCAACTGAAAAATCCGATACTTTTCTAATCATATCTTTCGTTAATTCCATACTTTGGGATGAATTAATTTTTAACTTAGATGCTACATCCAATGCTCCTGATAAGACATTGCTATATAAGTAATTAACAAAACCTATCTCATAACCACGTTTGCCAGCAATTATGTCCCCAGATAGTAACAATTGTCTAGCCATCCCTTCACCTACTTTTCTTATTAAAAAAGTAGAAACTAAAGCAGGAATAAATCCAATTTTTACTTCCGAATAACCAAATTTGGAGTTAGCTTCATCTGCAACTATGATATCACAAACTGAGGCTAGTCCGCATCCTCCCGCTATTGCTGCTCCGTTAACTGCAGCTATTATAGGTTTGGAGAAATTGTATATCTTCAGAAATAGCTCAGCTAAATCCCTGGAATCTTTTTCGTTTTCCAAAGTAGAAAAATCTTTCAGTTGATTTAAGTATTCAAGATCTGCTCCTGCACAAAATGCTTTACCCTCACCGGTGATTATTAGAATTTTGATGGATTTATCGTCTTCCACTTCTTTAAGTTTTGACTTAATCTGTTTTACTAATTCAGGATGAAGAGCATTTCTTTTTTCAGGATGGTTTAGTGTTAAAATCCCTATTTGATCTTTAATTTCAAATTTGATCATAACTTTTTCCAAATTATAATTAGAATATCCAATTAACTATAACAAATATCTGTAAAAAAGTTGAAGTAAACGCCAACAATATCCCGGCCGAAACCTGGGCAACGTTGTGAACTTTTAACTGAATTCTTGACCATCCAACTAAAAACACAATCAGACCAAATAAAAGAGCAATCGGACCGAATACATAAGTTACTGCTGCAAGTGGACCTGCTGCACCCATAGCATGTGCGCTTATTTTCCAGTGCTTATTTATTAAGATTGTAACTAGCGTATTCGAAATATAACAAAACCAAAAGGCGATTGAAATAATGTGAACTTTGAAAATTATAAGAATAATTAGCCCAACTAGGTAAAAACCAACTGAAATTATGAATGGTGTCGTTCGTTCTTCTTTTACTGAAGCATCGAGATCGACGATTTTTCCTCTTCTTCGAAAAAATACGAATAGAATAATTTGTGCAGTAAATCCAAACAGAAAGGCAACCAGGATTGTAATTACTCTTTTCAGAGAATCAGACTCAAGAACAAAAGCAAATAAAGTGAAAACGATAATAGTAAATGATGGCGGGACGAAGATTGTTGAAATGAATCTGGTGAATTTATCGGTCTTATTCATTTTGTCATTCCCACGAAAGTGGGAATCCATTTATTTTAATGAGTTTAGATTCCTGCTTTCGCAGGAATGACAATTATTTATTTTATCAATTTCAAGATACAATGGTTTCTTGATCAACTTGTTTCAGCGAATCAAGATATTTCAATAATGCATCTTCAACAGGAGCATATTCAGTTAGTTTCATAAGTTCAGCTCTAATTCTTGCAGCTCCATACATTCCCTGCTGATATCCTGCGTAAAACTTACGGTGCTCTAAAACTCCCCTTTTCTCGCCTTTTACTTTTACCGCTAATTTAAGATGTTTGAGACAGGTTTTTATTCTCATCTCTTCATCAATCACGGTCGTTATTTTTCCTGTCTCAAGTAATTCTTTTGCTTCTTTAAAGATCCACGGATTACCAATTGCACCACGTGCTATCATAATTCCGTCTGCACCGGTTTCATCGAATGCTTTTTTTACGTCGTGTGCTTTGAGAACATTTCCATTAAGAATTACCGGGAGGCTCACAACTTCTTTAATTCTTGGAATCCAGCTCCAGTCTGCTTCTCCTGTATGTCCAGCTTTTCTAGTTCTGCAATGAACTGTTAGAGCAACTGCACCTGCTTCTTCCATTCTTTTTGCCACTTCAAGAATCTGTATGCTGTTTTCATCCCAGCCTAACCTTGTTTTAACAGTTACAGGCAATGAAGTGGAATTAACTACTTCTCTTACAAGCTGCTGCATATAAGGAGGATCTTTAAGAAGCGCAGAACCTGCACCGCAACCAACAACATTTTTTACCCAGCATCCTGCATTTATATCAATTAAATCTGGATTTTCTGTTTCTGCAATTTTTGCTGCACCTACCATTGATTTTATATTCGCACCATAAATCTGTATTCCAACTGGTCGTTCTTCTTCAATTATTCTTAATTTCTCGTGAGTTCTTTTGTTTGCACGCACCAATCCTTCGGAGTTTACAAACTCTGTAAAAACAATATCTGCTCCCAATTCCCTGCAAACCAAACGAAAGGAAATATCCGTCACATCTTCCATTGGTGCTAGGAGGATTGCGTTTTGTAATTCTATGTTACCGATTTTGAACATTCTAAAAATAACTGCTTCTAATTACGCAAAGATAAGTATTGAGGAGAAAGAGGAAAAGTTAAATACATTCAAAAACATAACAATGAACCAGTATTATGGCTTTATTTCTTCTCATCAGTTTACGATAAGCCAGTGGACAGCTTCTTTAGCAGAATCAAAATATTTAAAATTGCTCCATTTAACATTGGCATCTGTTGCTTCACTAAAACGCAGATCATCCCGATCACGGGAGATAACAATTGCTATTTTATCGGTGCTTTTAAATCCGAACTTTTCAAGCGCATCGCCATCGGTGTGTATCTTGTAGATATTTGCTTCCAGTGAAGTCTTTGAATGGTTAATTAAATATTTTTTGCAATCATATTCGTGAGCGAGTTTTCTTGCCTCCATAGAATATTGCCCGGCAATTTGAAAATTCACTCTTCCTTTAACTTTTACCTGAACGATCTTTTTATCTTCCAGGTATTCAACTGTGTATTCCATTTCAAAACCTCCTCAACTTTATCATTTATGAACGACTATACAACTAACTGTACAAGTCTCACCCACAAGTTCATCAATAATTACATCTGTTACAATGATATTAATAAACACTAGTTGCGTACTGACAAGTGAAGAAGGAGGAAACGAAAATCAGTTAGTAAGTTTAATTTTCTTCGGGATGTAAAATATAGTCGCACCAACAATCAAAAACATAAATGCTGCACCGGTTAAAAACGGGAAAGGATAGCCCAAATACTGAAAAGTAAATCCTCCCCATAAAGGACCAAACATTCTTGCAAGTGCAGATAGAGATTGGTTTACACCGAGAGTAATCCCCTGCTCCGCATCAGAAGCTACTTCTGAAATTAAGCTTAATAAAGTCGGTTGTAACATTCCTGTCCCAAACGACATAAAGATGGAATCAACAGCTAGCCAGAGAAAGTTACCTGCGTACGGAATTATTGCAAGCGTAACCATAATCAAAAATGAACCAATTATAAGTATACGTTTCTTTCCTAAAAATTTTGTCAGAGGTCCTATCAAGCCTCCCTGCACTAGTGCAGAAGACAGACCGATAATCCCAAACATATATCCATTCTGAAGATCAGTAAAACCATAAACCTGCAAACCAAGAAGTGCAAACGTTCCATAAATATTGGCAAATGAAAATGTGAGTATAAAAAAGAGTGAAATGAGAATTGCCAGACTCGGATTCTTAAAAGCTTTTAAGATTGCATCGGTGTTAAGTATGCTTCTTTTGGTTGCAACAACTTTACTCCTCTCAAGATTGGATTCGGGCAGCAGAATAATAGTAACAATAAAAGCAATAAATGAAAAGGTAGCTGCTCCCAAACCTGTTTCCATATATCCGAGTTTGGAGAGAAATCCACCAATAAGAGGTCCAAATACAAATCCTAATCCAAAGGCTGATCCAATTAAACCCATTCCTTTTGAGCGGTTTTCCTTTGTTGTGACATCAGCAATGTAGGCTTGCGCAACGGCAATGCTGCTTCCACCAACTCCAGCAACAATTCTTGATACTAAAAGAATGATATAGGAGCTGGTGAATGCAAATATTACATAACCTAAAGCATTGATTAAAAGACACATAACAATTACAGGTTTACGTCCGTGCTTGTCTGATAACCTTCCCAGTATCGGGTTAAAAATGAACTGTACAAAAGAATATATCGCAATAGCAATTCCAACAGCAGCTTCATCAACACCAAGTTCTTTAATTGCAAATGAGGGAAGGATAGGAATGAGTATTCCGAATCCCAGCAGATCAATAAATACCGTTAAAAAAATTAAAGGGAGTCCGGATTTATTTTTCATGGAGTAATTTTCAGCTTAAAATAATTGTATGAATCTTTGTGAAGAACGGATCAAATATACAAATGTTGAACTCAAAACCTGGATGTTACTTGTTTAATTTATAAAGCCTGAAGTCAGATTTATATTTATTTATAATATCTTTTGTATCGTTAAAAGCTTCAATCATAAGTTTCTTGTCTTCCGTAGTTAAAAAATTATAAGTAGAATCTCTTTCAACGACTTCTGAAGGAAGAATAACATATTCTTTTCCATTTTCAGTGCTTCCTTTAAATACCCAGGTCGGTAAATAATTAACATCGCTGATATAAACTGAATCACTGAATATATTTTTTGAAATTTGGATATTTAAAATAACTCCTGCGTCAGAGTAACGCCATCTTTGATTTGATATAAAATTTCCCATCGAGTATGCAACAAATCCAGTATCAAGTTTTGTGTCGTTGGTCTTAAAATAATCAAAAGGTTCGATCACGTGCGGATGACCGCCAATAATAATGTCAGCTCCCAGCTCAATTATTTTTTGCACAATTTCTTTTTGATAATCGCTTGGTTCCCGGTTGTATTCAGGGCCGTAATGCAAATAAATTAAAACAACATCAACATTTTTGTTTCTTGCTTTTTCAACATCTTCTTTAATTTTCTGTTCATCAATAAGATTTATAATAAAATCTTTTCCTTTGGGAATTGAAACTCCATTTGTGTTTTCACTGTATGCAAGTATTGCAATCTTAATCGAATTTATTTGAAATATTCTGATAGAATCCTGATCCTTCTGTGAAGTAAAAGTACCGGTTCGATGAATTTTATTTTCGTTTATAACTTCTATGGTTCTTTTAACACCATTCCATCCCTGATCAAGAGAGTGATTGTTAGCTGTAATTAGCAGATTAAATCCTGCTTCTTTAAGAGCATAAATAAAATCCTGAGGCGCATTAAAATATGGATACCCGCTATATTTTTTATTTTCCCCGGCAATTACAGTTTCAAGGTTTCCCATAGTTAAATCAGCATTTGATAGATATGGTTTTACTTCCCTAAATACACCTGTAAAATCAAAGCTATCGGCATTCACTTTTGCGTATTTAAACTGTGTTGAATGGCACATTAAATCACCCACAAAACAGAGTGTCGCAGTTAGAACTGAATCTTCTGACTTAGGATTTCCAGGTTTCTCTACAAATCGTGCATTATTAAAGAAATACTGAAAATTAATGGCAACAATCAAAACTGTTACTATAAAAATAATTCTCATATAATAAAACAGGCTGGATCAATTTCTCAATCCAGCCCTCATATAATAAATGGAAAGCTTACGCTTGCTTAACCTTTAGCAGCTTTCCTTTGAGCTTTAACTTCCTGCACGTCTTTACGTACTTCCTGGCAAAGTTTTCTTAAATCACTTAAGCCTTTTCTTACGCGAGTACCTGCAGCGGATTGACCTTTCTCATAAAACTTATGAAAATCGGTTTCTAATCCTTGTACGAATTGAACCAGTTGATTGAATTTATCCATGGTTTCCTCCATTTAGTGATTAATAATGTTAATTAGAATCTGACCATTTCTATTAATTTCCTGATAACATATCCACCTAATTCACAATATCGGTAGACAGGTTTTCAAGAATAATTTCCGCAATATCTTTTACTTTTACCTCTTCTGACTTATCATAATGTTTTACCCCATCAGTCATCATTGTCATACAAAACGGACATGCTGAAGCAATTGTATCCGCGCCAGTCTCAAGAGCTTCACGTGTTCGTTCCTCATTAATTCTTCCACCCTCTTCATCTTCAAGAAACATTCTTCCGCCTCCGGCACCACAACAGAATCCTCTGTCTTTTTTACGATTCATCTCTACAAAATTTGCATTCTTAATTCCACCAAGACTTTTCCTAGGTGCATCATAAACTTCGTTATATCTGCCGAGATAACAGGAATCATGATAAGTTATTGTTGACTTACCATTTTGTTTCAAAGAAATTTTACCAGTTGATATAAGCTCGTCAATCAATTCTGTATGATGAAATACTTCATAGTGCCCGCCAAACTGCTTGTATTCATTTTTTAACGAGTGATAACAATGCGGACATGCCGTGACAATTTTTTTAACTTTATAATGATTTAAAGTTTCAACGTTTTCCATCATAAACATTTGAGCAAGATATTCATTACCAAGTCTTCTTGCTGTATCACCATTACATTTTTCCTGCGTACCAAGAATCCTGAATTCCACACCTGCTTTCTGCATTAACTTTGCAAATGCCTGTGAAACTTTTTTATACCTGTCATCAAAAGATCCCGCACAACCTACCCAAAACAGATATTCGCAATTCGGATCTTCAGCCATTGTTTTTACACCGAGACCTTCAGCCCATTCAGCTCTATCAGCAGAGTTAAAAGCCCAGGGTGTAAAATTCGTTTCAAGGCTTTTAAAAACATTATTCAGTCCTGATGGAAACTGCGACTCCGTCAAAACTAGATCCCTTCGCATATCAACAATGCTGTCTAAATGCTCAATCATTACAGGGCATTCCTGAACGCAAGCCATACATGTTGTGCATTGCCATAGAACTTTATCAGTAACATAATCGTGAACCAGAGTTCTTTCAAATTCTTTCCCTTCGGTGATTCCCTTCGCCAACAATGGTGCTTTGTCTTTTGTCCTCTGTCTTATATTTACAATTATTTCTCTTGGTGAAAGCGATTTACCAACTGTGTGTGCCGGACAAGCATCAGTGCATCTACCGCACTCAGTGCAGGAATATCCATCTAAAATTTGTTTCCAAGAAAGATGTTCAATATCTGCAGCACCAAAAGATTCTGCGTTTTCATCTTCAAGATTTAGTGCTTTCAATGTATTTCTTATAGGCTCAAGATTTGCAAAGTAAGTATTGGGTATCGATGTTATGACATGTAAATGTTTTGAGTATGGAAGAAAATTCATAAAACCGAATATCGTAACAATATGCACCCACCAGGCAATTTCATAAACTAATCTGGTTCCTGAAGCAGGATTATTGAAAAATATTGGTGTTAAAAAAGCTGAAATGGGTCGGACTTCATACTCATGCTGAACAAATCCATTTTGAGCAAAATTAGCCATGTTCTGAGCAAACATCGAAACAACAACAATTAAAATTAATGTTAAGATCAATGTAGCATCTAATGATGCAGATTTATCTACCTGCAGTCTGGGAATATTAAGAATATATCTTCTTATAAGTGCGGTAATAACAGCTAAAATTACCAACACTCCGAAAATATCCTGTACTAGTGTAATAAGAGAATATATCGGACCTAGAAATGCAAGATTGAATGGCGAATAAAATCCCTGAATTATCGCTTCAATAACTGCGAACAAGAATAACATAAATCCCCAGAAGATGAGGAAATGAACGGTACCCGCAAACGGATCTCTCAACAATTTCGATTGCCCGAAAGCAATTTTGATTACATTTCCGATTCTTCTTCCTATATCACTAAACCGATCATCTTTCTTTTTGGCGACTTTCATATAAAGAAATAGATTTCTGCAGCTCCAAAAAAGAAATCCGAAAGCCAGAAGAAAAACTAAAATGAATATGATGTTTTTTATCGTCATAAGCTGATATTAAATCAAAGCAAGATTATTAAGGTAGCCTTGGTTGTTTTTTTGAAATAGAAAAATATATTGTAGCAGCCACAAAGACTTTTATTACCATCCAGACAGTGAAAATTGCAGCACCAGCCTTAAATGCATCTATAAAATTATGAATAAAAGCTGCATTTAAATAAAGCGTACCTATAAATATGATCACTATTTCTGCTGCAAACATTGAAATTATCACGAATAAATATTTTTGACTTTTCTCAGTTAAATAACCGACTAAAAAAGCTGCTAAAGGAAATGCCAATAAATAACCACCAGTTGGTCCAATTAATCTTGCAAATCCCATAGTACCATCTGCTGTTTGTGCGAATACCGGTAACCCGATAATTCCAAGAAAAATATATAACACCTGGCTATATGCACCGTTCTTCGAACCTAAAAAAGCTCCAGCTAGTAGAACTATCATCGTCTGTAATGTGAAAGGCACAGGTTTAACAGGAATTGAAACTTGTGCGGATATTGCAGTTAGAATAGAGAATAAAATCACCCACAACAACTCCGATTCTTTTACCGCATTCAGTAGAGCAGACAGATTCAAACTTCTTGAATTTGCTTTCATATTTCCCTCAGTTTAAGTTTTTATTAAAAAATTTAAGAGTCTTTTCAAGGACAAAATCCAATTTCTTATTGCTTCCCTTAAAAGGATGAGTGATATCAAATGTATGTCCGGCTCCAATAATTTTAAAAAATTCGGTTTTTTCTTTTTCTGACCAACTATAGATTTGCTCAGCTTCTTTTATTGGAACTGCTAAATCTTGTTCACCGTGCAAAATCAGCAGAGGTTTGTCCAGATTCTTCGCAGCTTTTTCCAGGTTTAGTAATTCATCCTTATTTTGTTCAAGATCTTCAAGCAAAGAAACATTTAATTTCATCATTTGATTTGTTCTGGTATTTAAAACTTCGAATGATCCATTTTTCTGCCATTCTTCCTTCTGTCTTTCAGAATATCTGTTAAAATCTGCAACCGAAGCCCATAAAGCCACAGCACCGATTTCTTTCCTTTTCGAGGAAACCCTCAACGCCTCACCACCACCTCTGCTGTGTCCGACAATACCAATTTTTGAAATACTCTTGCCTCCAAAAAAATTGCTCAAATAAGCATCAATTATTTCATTTAATTCCTCGTACTCTAAAGAAAATGTATTTGCAGCAAATTTTTCTAGTTCTGTGAACTCTGTTAAATTTTCACCGATGCCATTATGTGAAAAATTAAAAGTAATGACGAAATAACCTTTATCCGCAAAATAGTTTCCAATGAATGGCCAGAAACCCCAATCTTTAAATCCTTTGAATCCATGAACAAAAATCAGGCATGATGCAGAATTTATTTTATCAAAACCGTACGTAGTGATTCTGATTTTTTCATTTTTCTGAGTAATTAGCACAAAATCTTTCTTCATCTGAAGCAAATATGGCTATTATCGTTTGAAAAGTCAATATTTTGAAGAAAAATTAAATTTTTATTAATATTTATTCTTTTTGATGTAAAAATGCCGTTTTTTAACTTTAGGATGATTTCAAAAAGTTTATTCACCATTCCAATATTTAGTATTATATGAATTTTACCTTTTCTGCAGACCTTAAGATGCTGCGTGCGCTAGCGAGAGATTTTACAACAAAGGAAATTAAACCCCTTGCTCAAAAAATTGATGAAGAAGAAAATATTCCAAATGAGTTAATTAAAAAAATTGCTGAAGTCGGATTTTTTGGAACCGCATTCCCGGAGAAATACGGGGGAAGCGGACTTGGGAAATTAGGTTACTGTATTATGATGGAAGAAATTGCTCGTGGATGCTCTTCCACTGCAACGATGATTGGAGCTCACCAATCAATTGGAACAAACGCAATATTTGTCGGTGGATCTGAAGAATTGAAGAATAAATATTTGCCAAAACTTTGCTCCGGTGAAATGATCGCGTGTTTTGCTCTTACAGAACCTGAAGCCGGCTCAGATACATTCAATTTGAAAACTGAAGCCAAAAAGAAAGGCGATAAATGGATTTTAAATGGATCGAAGATATGGATAACAAATGCAGGAATCGCCAACCTGATTTCAGTTTTCGCACGTACTGAAAAAGGAATAACTGGTTTTGTAGTTGAAGCAGATTCGCCAGGAATCATTATCGGTCCACCTGAAAAGAAACTTGGAATAAAAGGAAGCACAACAAATTCAATCACTTTTGAAAATGTAGAAGTACCTGAAGAAAATATGATTGGAAGGGAAGGCCGAGGTTTTATTATCGCGATGAAAACTTTAGATGGCGGAAGATTGACAATCGGAGCCTGCTGTCTTGGTGCGTCACGTGAGTTATTGGAATTATCAACCGTTTATGCAAAACAAAGAAAGCAATTTGGAGAACCAATAGCAAAGTTCCAGGCAGTTCAGTTTATGCTTGCGGAAATGGCATCAAAAATATATCCTATGGAAAGTGTCGTATATCGATGTGCTTATGACTATGATCAGGGAAAGGATATTTCAGTAGATGCAGCTATGTTAAAATTATATGCATCAGAAGCTATGACTGAAGTAGCTGATAAAGCATTGCAAATTCATGGTGGAATGGGTTTTTCACGTGAACTTCCAATGGAAAGATATTATCGTGATGCAAGGATTTTAAGAATTTTTGAGGGAACAACTGAAATTCAAAAAATGATCATTGGAAGACACGTAATTAAAGTTAATGGAAAAGTGTAAAAAATGTTACCACAAAAACTTTTAGTTATACCATCAATAGATTTAAAGAACGGAAAATGCGTTCGATCCGTGCAGGGTATTCCTGAATTAGACTGCTATGAATATGGAGATGATCCGATTAATATGGCTAAAATATGGCGAGCCGAAAATGCAAAGATGATTCATGTCGTAGACTTTGACGGAGCTCATAATTTATCAAAAAGAAATTATAAAATAGTTGAGGAGATTTGCTCTTCTGTAGTTATACCCGTTGAATTTGCTGGCGGAATAAGAAACCTGACCGATGCGGATGAAATAATGCAAACTGGCATATTAAGACTTGCCGTAAACACCTTAGCAGTTGAAAACCGTACAGAGTTTAAAAAGATTTTTGAAAAGTACGGTCCTACAAAAATTGTTATTTCTCTCGATATATTGAATAACGAACTGATGATTAAAGGTCGAAAAATTAGAACAGAAATACTTTTTAGTGATTTTGCAAAAGAAATGGTGGATATCGGAATTTCAAGATTTGTTGTTTGTGACATTACCAGAAATGGCACAATGCTAGGACCTAATATTAAACTTTCAAAAGAAATTGCAGAGTTAACAGGTGCACGCATTACTCATGCAGGTGGAATAAGGAATAAAGATGAATTAATGGATATTCAAAAATTAATTCCGCTTGGTGTGGATTCCGTAATCGTTGGACGTGCATTATACGAAAATCGTTTCCCCTGCCAGAAACTCTGGCGAGTAGCTGAGTCGGGAATTTTCAATAATTGATCGAGGTTGTAAATGTCTGAAGAAAAGAAAAAAACAATTCATAGCAGCTTTTGGGCAAATATATTCAATCCACAAAAAGAAACTGCTGACCTGGTAAAGGTGTTGCGAACAGTTCCATTATTTAAATCGCTAACGAAAAGAGATATCCATAATTTTTTAAGTATAATTCATCATCGTAATTACCTTGCGGGAGAATATATTTTCTATCAGGGTGATCCCGGCATTGGTCTTTATATTGTCAGGGAGGGCGAAGTTGAGATAGTTCGTGAAAATGATAAGGGGGATAAACTAACCCTTGCTGTAATTCAAAAAGGTGACTTTTTTGGAGAACTTGCTCTGGTAGATGGTGAAAAAAGGTCGGCTTCGGCAATTGCAAAAAGTGACACAAGACTATCTGTCATTTTCAAACCTGACCTGGATGAATTTATAGAGAAATACCCTAAAAAAGGGATTCAAATTTTAAAGGGAATTGCTGAAATTACAACTGTAAGATTAAGAACATTAAATGAAGATTATTTTAAAATTCGAACAGAAAATAAAAATTAAGAGAGGTGCATCATGGAACCGGATATAAAAAAAATACTCGTTCCGATTGATTTTTCAGACTATTCAAAAAGCGCTCTGAAATATGCAGTGAATTTTTGTAAGAATTACAAAGCCGGAATGATTCTTATTTATGTAGTTGAGCCTGTTATTTATCCACCGGATTTTAGTATGGGTCAAATAGCAATTCCATCTGTCAATGCTGAATGGGATGAAAGAGCTAAACAGGAACTCGATAAACTTGCAAAGGAACAAATTCCTTCTAGCGTTGAAGTTAAAACGATTATTAAAACCGGTAAACCGTTTCTTGAAATAATTGAAACTGCGAGCGAACTCGATGTTGACTTAATAATTATTGCGACGCACGGTCGTACTGGTATGGAACATATTCTTTTTGGAAGTACTGCTGAAAAAGTTGTTCGAAAAGCTCCCTGCCCTGTTCTAACATTAAGAGAACCAATAAAAGGATTTAATTTTAAAGCAGAAATGAGAAAGGATAAAGTTTAAGAAAGGTAATTTTAATTCTTTCTATCAATCACAAAATCTACTAGAGCTTCTAACGCGAGTTTGCTTTGTGAATCGGGAATTTTATTTAGAGCATCTTTTGCATTTTGGGAGTAAGTTTTGGCTTTACCAATAGAGTAGTCAATTCCATTATTCTCTCTTACAAATTCTATTACAGCTTCAACCTCAGGTTTGTCTTTTCCATTCTTAATAATTTTTCTTATCTCTGCAGCTTTAACAGGTGAAACCTGGTTAAGTGAATAAATTAATGGAAGAGTAATTTTCTTTTCTTTTATATCTCCACCTGCTCGCTTCCCTGTTACTGACAATTTACCTTCATAATCCAGAATATCATCACGTATCTGAAATGAGATTCCAAGATTTTTTCCAAAATCTTTCATAGCAGAAATATATTCCAAGTCAGAAGTTGCACTCATTGCTCCGATAGTGCAACAAGTTTCAATTAAAGAAGCTGTTTTATCAGATATCACTTTAAAATAAGTTTCCTCATCTATGTCCAGCTTGCGTGTTTTCTGAATTTGAAGCAGTTCACCTTCAGACATTCTTTTTACCGTGTTGGTTATCACTTCAAGAAAATCGTAATCCTTCCCCTCCATAGCAATAAGTAATCCTTTTGACAACAAATAATCGCCCATCAATACAGCAATTTTATTTTTGAATACTTTGTTGATAGACCAAAGGCCTCTTCTTTTATCTGCGTTATCCACTACATCATCATGAACGAGAGTTGCAGTATGAAGTAGTTCTACAAGCACTGCACCACGGTAACTACGTTCATTTATTCCTCCCGACACTTTTGCAGAAAGCAAAACAAGCAAAGGTCTGATCTTCTTTCCTTTCTGGCGGATAATATATCTTGTCACCAGATCGACAAGCCCAACTCTCGATTTCAGGGATTCTCTGAAGATCTGATTGAATGTATCCAGTTCGCTTTTTATCGGTTGGGTTATTTCGGAAAGATGGCTTTTCCCGAAGGGATGCATTTGCATAATCAACTTTTCTTATAAGATATTTTTGAAATAAATATACTTATTTCGTATAAGAGAACCAACGGTACTGCAAGTATAACCTGCGATACAGGATCGGTACCGGGTGTTAAAATAGCTGCAAGTACCATGATTATAACAATTGCGTGTCTTCTGTATTTACGCATAAATTTCGGACTTAAAATTCCAAGCTTTGAAAGAAAAAATGAGACCATTGGTAGTTCAAATACGACACCTGCTGATAGCATTATACTGATGATTATTGACATGTATTCATCTATTGCAAACTCATTTTTTATTTCTTCTGTTCCAAACTGAGCAGCAAATTTCATAGCCATTGGAAGCATAACGAAATAGGCAAATGCTATTCCTGCCAGAAAACAAAACGTTGAAAAGAAAACTATCCGAAGAATATATTTTCTTTCACTCTTTTTTAGGGCTGGTGCAATAAATTTCCATAACTGGTAAAATATATTTGGAATGCTGGCAACAATTCCTATAATTATAGCAACCTGAAAATAAAGAAAAAGTTGTCCAAATGGTCTTAAGTTTTGGAGAGAAGCATGAGCATCTCTTGCAGGTTTCAGAAGAACAATCTCGATCAATGGATTAATAAACACCCATGCCACGATTGTAAATATTACGATACCAATTAAAGAATAAATTATTCTCCACCGGAGTTCTTCAATGTGATCGAGAAAAGACATTTCAACATCACCGCTCTCTTTTTCATCTCCGTTATTCGGGATTGTATCATCCAGTGCCAAATTTATTAACTCACCACTAAATTAATTCCTTGTAAAGTGGAAATCCAGAACATAAATCCTTAACATCTTTCGTCAGGCTTTCAAGCTTCAAATCGTTATCAGCATTTTCAACCGCAGAATTAATTATATCAGCAATCTTTTGCATTTCGTTTTCTTTCATTCCACGAGTAGTAACTGCAGGTGTTCCTATTCTAATTCCACTTGTAACAAAAGGGCTTTTAGTATCAAAAGGTACCATATTTTTGTTCACAGTAATACCGGCTTTTTCGAGAGCGTTTTCTGCTTTCTTGCCGGAAATATTTTTATTCGACAGATCAATAAGCATAAGATGATTATCTGTTCCTCCTGAAACAACGTCAAAGCCATATTTCATTAAAGCATCTGCCATCGTCTTCGCATTTTTAATCACTTGCTGTGCATAAACTTTAAAGTTATCATTTAAGACTTCTTTAAATGCAACAGCTTTTGCCATAATTATATGCATCAATGGTCCACCTTGAATACCGGGCATAACCGAACTGTCATAAAGTTCCGACATCATTTTTACTCTATCACCTTTTGGGGTTTTTAATCCGAAGGGATTCTCTCTATCCTTACCCATTAATATAATACCACCTCTCGGTCCACGAAGAGTTTTATGAGTAGTAGAAGTAACAACGTCACAATATGGAAGTGGACTGTAGAGAAGACTTTTTGCAATAAGTCCTGCCGGGTGAGCCATGTCACACATCAGAAAAGCACCGTTTGCATCTGCTATTTCTCTTAACTTTTTATAATCCCATTCTCTCGAATATGCGCTAGCACCGGCAATAATAACTTTTGGTTTTTCTTTTTTTGCAAGATCTTCAATAATATTATAATCAAGTAGTCGTGTGTTTTTATTCAATTCATAACCTACAGCGTGATAAAGCTTACCCGAAAAATTAACCGGTGAACCGTGTGTAAGATGACCACCGTGAGCAAGACTTAATCCAATAAATTTATCACCGGGCTGCATAAGTGTCATCAGGACAGCCATATTTGCCTGAGAACCACTGTGCGGCTGAACGTTTACATATTCTGCATTAAATATTTTCTTCAATCGTTCGCGAGCGAGATCTTCTGCCATATCAACGAATTCACAACCACCATAGTATCTTTTACCGGGATAGCCTTCAGCATATTTATTCGTTAGCGGTGACCCTGCAGCTTCCAATACAGCAGGACTCACAAAATTCTCCGAAGCTATTAACTCCAGCTTATCCTGCTGCCTCATTATTTCATTTCGCAGAATTTGATAAACTTCTGAATCATTTTGAAGATATGAATACATAATAATTTTCTTTTTGTTTTAGATAATCAAATTTAACAAAAAAAGGTTCCCTGATAAACAGAGAACCTTCTTTTTGACTTAAAACTTAAAATTTAGGGAACAGTAACACTCTTGCCAATCCACGTAAAGCAATCTCCCGTAATCGGTATTACATCACTCGATTTATATTTATTGAAGAACCAATCTTCCTGAGATGGAATTGAACTGGAAAGAGCACCAATTCTATCACGTGCTTGTGCAAGATTTGGATCAATACTTACAGCTCTTCTATAGGTTTCCTGGGCAAGCAGATAAACAAGTTTTGTTTTAAAATCAAATGTGCAATCTCTGGCAGCTTGTTCATAAAGTAATCCAATCGAGAATATTGCCATTCCCCAACCTCCGGCTTTATCATTTGCACTTTCAAAATATTGGCGTGCTCTGCTCAATTTACCTTGCTCTTTGTAAATAAGACCAAGGTTGAAATAGAAATCCTTATTATTCGGATCGATCTTTAAAAGTTTTTGATATGCAGCCTCTGCATCCTGTAAACGCCCAACCTTGTTATACGCAGTTGCCAGTTGATTCCAATAATTTTCTGTGTCCGGAGATTTTTGAACTAAAAACTCCAGCGGTTCAATTGCTCTTTGGTAATCTTGAGCCCTAATGCATTCAGATGCATACACCCAGGCTTTTTCAAGATTATCTTTATCAAGTTCCCAGTTCTTTTTGCGAATATCAAGCAGCTGACCTACATCTTCAACTAAAGTTGATAATACTCTTGGCCATTCCGGGTTATCTGGTTCCCGTACTGCAAGTTTTGAGTAAACATCAATTGCTTTTGATTTGTAATCGTTTTCATCGTTCATATTTGCGATGTATAGTTGCCCAAGTCTGTTGTAATAATAAGCATCCATATCGGGATTATATTCCGCAGCTTTTTCGTACATAGTAATAACCGAATCAGGACTCATCTTTAACCAGGTTTCTGCAACAAATGCTTTTCTTACCTGGAAATAAGGCATTGCATCAGGGTAATATTGGATAGCCATATTATAAAAACCTAATATAGAATCTTCAATTGCCTTAATTTCTTCAGGCGCAACATTGGAAGAATCGTGAAGCTGCCACATACATTCTTCCATTTTGTAGTAAATCCATTTTGCGAATTTTACTTTGTCACATTCAAGAACCTGCCAACCGTAAGGAAGTGCACTCTCATAATCTTTATTCTTATGATACTCTGAAAATAAGCTGTATAATTTTAAGGTTTCCAATGAATCACAAGGACCTTCAACTACCATTTTATTTGCAGCAAAAATCGGTAAAGTTAATATTGATATTGATAGGAACAACAGCATTTTTAATTTGGTTTTCATTGTGCTACCCTTTTTTTGATTATTTTTCATACCGAACAAACCAGATATCGCCGAAGCTGATACCAAGATTAATTTTAAAAAATTGTTCTTCAAGCAAATTATTTTCTGTTTTACCTCTTACCGAATACTCAAATCCAAAATCTATAGTATTTTCATCAGCAAGTGGCAGTGCAAATCCTCCAAAAACTGAATATTGCTTTAAATCATTTCCATTTAGTTTGTATTGTGACATTTCATAACTTAAACCTGCCCGGAACATTATTTGTTCCCAAAAACTAATACCCGGCATACGCTGTGGTCGGTATTCAAATCCTAAACAAAGTTTATGTACATCGTTCAAATTAAGCTGGTTTATTCCGTTCAGTTTCAAATTAGTCCAGGGCTGATAAATATAATCGAGTGCAATATTATAAACTTTAATGAAAGCTATATGTAAGCCGGCATCCAAACGCATTGGAACTTCCATCTTTGTTTTTCCGACACCAATTGAATCAACAATTGTCGAAGATGTACTTATAAAACTTGTATCGGTATCCAGTTTACTTATTAAATTAGCACTTAATCCAAATCTTAAATTAGAAATTGAACCGGCATTTAATAAACCCGACATATCCGGTGTAATAAACCCAAGAGTTGTACCAAAACCTGTTGGACCGTAATCTAATTCATATTCGGCAGGATAGTATGAATTATTGTCAAATTCAATCTTGGAAGTGTATTTAATGTTGCCAAAATAGTACTCCAGCGTAGCACCAAGAATAAAATCAATAGGAAGTTTATATGAACCACCTACGAATATTTTTGAAAGTCCACCTTTACCAAGATAAGTTGATGTGTAGTTACCGGTCGTTTCATTTGTTGCCTTTTCCTGGACTTCATAGTTAATACGTGTATATGGTACGATACCCATAGCAACTCCAATTCCATTATCTTCACTAACAGGAAAGGCAAATGTGAATCCTTTGAAAATACCATCCCCGTAATATTTTGACTCATCCTGATTCGATAACTTCAATTCATCGTAAGCAAAACTGAACTCAATTCTTGTTCTTGATAAATTAGACCAGGATGCAGGATTGAGTATTTCAACATAATCGCTGTTAATCATTGCCGAACCGGCATTTCCCATCGAAAGAGTTCTGGCGGAGTAACTATATAAAACATCGCCCAAACCGTACCTCGTGTAAGTAGAAGTACGTTGAGCGATTGATAGATTCGATATCAAAAGTAAAATAAATAAAAAATATTTTAGAAATTTCTTTATCATTGGTTTTTCTGCTGGGTGTAAGTAATCCGAAGTCTGGGTCGTTCAGAAATGGTATTGTAATCGCTACCCTTTAACGTAAAAAGATCCAGACCTAAAGTTGGGCTTCCTGCTTCTATTAAAATTCCATAATTTTCATTTCTGCCTAACCAGGTTCTAACGAATGTAGTAATATCACCAGAATACTGGTTATCACTAGAGAGTAAACTGATGGCATTTCCTTCCGTAGTTGTCGAATCATCACTGGATAGGAATAATACTTTTAAACTATTATTAGAACCGGTACCTTTGACTGAATTAAGTGAGTCATTTGTTATGTAAAGTTCGGCTTTATTTATAACTATTCCCGGAGGAAGCACTCCTAAATCAAATTTAAGTTTTGAATTTATGCTAACGCTGCTTTGCACACACATCAGTCCGGGTGGTAACGATGGAATCGGACCATCGACCAAACTAATATCGGCAGCAATAAATCCACTGATGGTATCAACGTAGGCTCCCGGTTTTTCAATAACTACAGTTAATTTAGCAGCTTGTGATGATAAAGCTGTTAATGCCTGAAATCCAATAACTTTAGTAGAAGAAGTTGTTGGTTCAAGATAAATTCCAAAATTACTTTCCAAAGTGTTGTCGGCTGAATTTTTCAACCAGCTAAGGGGTAAAGCATTATCAATATTAAAAGTATAGATAGTATCAGTGATTGAGAAATTGGAACTAACATCATTCGATTCAAACTGGAGTATTGGAAGACTATCAATCGTGAATGCTGCGGCTGACCAGTATGAATTAACCTTATGAACAGTAAAATTCATTGTAGCCAAAGTATCCTTATAAGAATAAGTATAGCGGTTACGCAATTCTATCCAGGAATCCAATACGTTTATATTATCGGCAAGAACATCAGTTTTCAAACTGTCAGCCAGACTAAAAATAAATTTTAATAAAGTTGAAGCCTCAATATTTTGTTCGGGACTCTGATGTCTTCCAACAAGTATCCAATCAGTGCTTCCTAATGGAATAACTGATTTAAATAAGGATGAATTTTGGCTAATTGTATCATTTATCGAATCGTATGTTTTAACTGTAATATAATCACTACCAACGAGTTCAACACCTAATGAAGAAGGTTCGTCAGAACATGAAATAAATAATAATGATACGGCAAGTAAAATTATTGGAAAGATATAAAATAATTTCAAAAAGTATCTCCGCTAAATATCAGCAAGAATGAAATTGCAAGCATTTAATAAATTATCGGCTACAAAAGTTGGAAAATTATTTTCCTTTTGCAAGATAGAAAAGCTCTCCTCCCCTTTTCCAGTTCTTACAAGGATAGTCTTAATTCCTGCATTTTTACCACATTGAATATCAGATACTGCATCACCAATAAAATATGATTTTTCCAAGTCGATATCGAATTCTTTTACTGCTTCAAACACCAATTTTGGAGAAGGTTTTCTACAATCACATTCTTCATCACTGTTGTAATCGGGATGAGCCGGACAATAATAAAATGCATCTACTTTTACTTTGTACTCAGAAAGGAGACTATTTATTCTACTGTTCACTGCATCAACTTCTTTGTTTGTTATTTTTCCTCTGGCAATACCGGATTGATTTGAGATAATAATGAGTAAAAATCCGTATTTCTTTAGTAAAGAAAGTGCTTCTCCGGTATCCGGAAACAGCACTACTTTGTCAGGATTGCTAATGTAACCAGGGTCTTCGTTTAAAGTTCCGTCTCTGTCAAGAAAGATGGCATGGTTGGGCATTAATTTTCATTAAGGATTGTCTTATAGAGATCGATATATTTCTTAGCGGAAGAATTCCAGCTAAAATCTTCTTTCATACCTGCTTTAACAATTTTGTTCCAGGTATCTTTATCTTTGTAAACTTTTAACGCTCGTTTTATTTCGACAAGTAACTCATTCGCATTATATTTTTTAAATACAAATCCTGTTCCTTCTTTAGTTTTTTCATTGAACTTTTTAACTGTATCTGCAAGTCCACCTGTTTCCCTCACCACTGGTATTGTACCATAATTTAAACTATACATTTGATTCAGACCACAAGGTTCATATTTAGATGGCATAAGAAGAATATCGGCACCACCCTCGATTAAGTGAGCAAGGTCATCATTGAAGCCGAGATAGCAGGCAAACTTATCGCTGTGTTTTTTTGCCATTTGTTCAAAAAATGAATGATACTTTTTTTCTCCTGTTCCCAGTACTATCATTTGTACGTCAAGCTTTAAAATCTGCGGAAGTATTTTGTCAATGAGATCTATTCCTTTAGAGTCATATAATCTTGAAATTAATCCAATGATTGGCGTGTCTTCATCAAATTCAAATCCAAATTTTTCAGCAAGTGCCTGTTTATTAACTGCCTTCTGTTCAACATTCTTAATACTATATTTTTTCGGTAGATGTTTATCTCTATCAGGATTCCAGACCTTAGTATCAATTCCATTTACTATTCCATACAGGTTATCTTTACGTTTAGATAAAACATCCTTTAAACCACTGCCAATCACTGAATCAGTTCTTATTTCATTAGCATACGTTTTACTAACTGTGTTTATTGCATCAGCATATATTAAACCACTCTTCATAAAGTTTAATTTCCCTTTATGCAGAATTCCCTTAGGTGAACTAAGCTTCTCCGGTAAACCTGTTTTCTTAAAAGATGATTTTGAAAATTCACCCTGATATGCAAGATTATGAATAGTGAATAAAGTTTTAAACTTGTCAAAATTCTCTTCATTGCTATAAACGGTTTTTAGATAAGCTGGGATTAAACCGCACTGCCAATCGTTACAATGAATTATATCAGGAATCCAGCCAAGTTTAATTATTAACTCAAATACTGCCCGGTTCAGAATTATAAATCTTTCATCATTATCAGGATAATCTTTGCCTGTCATTGGATCGCCATAGAGGCTGTTTCTGCTTCCAAAGTATTCCTGATTATCAAGAAAATAAATTTGGACTCTAATCTTTTGACCGGGTAGAAAACATGATTTCAATGAAAATATAACTTCTTTTCCTGCTATATCAATTTTGATATCCTTTAACCGCACAACTTCGTGAATTTTAAATTTCCTGTCGTCAACCGCTCCATATTTTGGAACAACTATTCTGACTTCATGTCCCAGTTCTGCCAAAGTTTGAGGTAATGCAGCCGATACATCCGCAAGACCACCGGTTTTAACAAATGGAACAACCTCAGAAGTGACAAATAAAATTTTTAATCTTTTTGTTGACATTTTCTTTGAATTTTTTGGAATGAATGATACAAATTTACTAAAATGGGCTATTTTTAGCAAAAGCAATTACTTTGTATTAAATAGCAACAAGTTCCATATAATCAGTCTGAGAGGTAATTATCATCTTTAACAAAAAAAAATATAGTGATATATTATAATTCAATTAAAACAAATTTCGTAGTTAAAAGTGAAGCCATTTATTATCTATACCTTTCTTACATTATTCTTGATCGGTTGCAGCGCATCAACAGGTTCACGCTATGAAAAAAATGAAGAAAAGAAATCAGAGACCGAAACTTCGAAAGAAACAAATAAAGAAATAGATGAAGACTTTGATATAACTCCATATCAAACTGAAATTAACATTGAGGCTCCACCTCTTACAGAAGACAAACTTCCTCCGGACGTTTGGTATGGATATGTTGATACTTCTTCTGTACTTGAAAGAAAAATAATTGGTACTACAGATGGTTACCGGGTGCAGGTACTATCAACAGATGATATTGAGGAAGCAAATCGTGTTCGCGCAGAGATTTATGAAAAAACAGCAAGAAAAGAAGTTTATGTTACTTTCGAACCACCTTTCTACAAAGTGAAAGCAGGAGATTTCACTTCAAAATCTGAAGCGAATGATTTCAAATTCAAGTTGAACCAGCTTGGTTATACTGAAGCAAAAGTAGTTCAGGATACCGTCAATTTATTCGAATAATGAAAACTCTTCTATTCAATCCCGCCTGCATAATTACTGTCAACACAGGTGGAAAAAACTGTAAAAGAGGAAAAGAGCTTTCTGATATCGGTCAGCTCTTTGAACATTCCATTTTTTTTGAAGATGATTTGATAAAAGATATAATCCCAAATTCATCAGTAAATAAAAATAGTATTGATAAAATAATTGACGTAACAGGTAAAACTGTTCTACCGGGTTTTATTGAATGCCATACACATACAGCATTTGCAGGTTCGCGTGCAGACGATTTCAGGCAAAAACTGAGTGGTGTTAGCTATGAGGAGATTGCAAAAAGTGGTGGTGGAATTAATACAACGGTTTCAGCTGTTCGTTCTGCAAGTTTTGAAGAGCTCGTGAATATTATAAAGCCAAGAATTGAGAATTTCATATCGCAGGGAATTACAACTCTGGAAATTAAAAGTGGATACGGATTGAATTTTGAAAATGAAAGAAAACTCCTGCAAGTAATTAATTTTCTGAATGAAATCTACCCGATTGAAATTGTTCCAACTTTTTTAGGTGCGCATACTTACCCGATAGAGTTCAAGGAAGATCATCAGGCTTACGTGGATGCAATTATAGACAAAATGATACCACATTTTGCTGAACAAAATCTGGCTGAGTTTTGTGATGGTTTCTGTGAAGCCACAGCTTTTTCTGCTGAGGAGATCGATCAGATATTCACCGTCGCTAAACAATCCGGTTTAAAACTTAAGCTTCATACAGAACAGTTTAACTCAATTGGTGGATTAGATGTCGCTTTAAATCACAATGCTGTTACTGTTGATCATCTTGAAGTAATTAAAGAAAACGATGTCCCAAAGCTTCGCAACGCAGATACTGTAGCTGTTCTTCTTCCGGGAGTTTCATTCTTTCTAAATCACACATATGCTCCTGCACGAAAATTAATTGAAGAAAATGTCATAGTTGCTCTTGCTACAGATTATAATCCCGGTTCATCACATATTTCAAGTTTAGCTTTTATTATGAGCCTTGCTGCATTGAAAATGGGAATGACAATTGAGGAAACTATAAGC
>Ga0307423_1000625_pt1 | contig 23518 bp, 21 predicted proteins | sample SalMarWE160310MG_FD_202154 | JGI IMG/M metagenome (GOLD analysis project Ga0307423, IMG submission 202154) | Salt marsh sediment microbial communities from the Plum Island Ecosystem LTER, Massachusetts, United States - WE1603-10 | ecosystem: Environmental > Aquatic > Marine > Intertidal zone >...
GAATCACTGGCTTTTCGGGATTCTGCTTGAGCTTGTCAAGAATATAGGGGAGCAGCCCTTCGAGCGGCGTGCCGTTGCCATCAATCTCGATCGCGCCGCCGCGCACGACGTGGACGTCGATCGAGTCTTCCTGTTTGATCTCGGGCGTGTCGGTATCTTCAGGGAGGGCAAAGTCGAGGCCGCGGTCAGCCGAAAATGCCGAGGTGATCATGAAGTAGATGATCAACAAAAAGGAAATGTCGGCCATCGACCCGGTGAAGATCTCGGACTGGACTTCTTTCTTTTTGATCCTCATCGTCGTTCCCGCCTACTCTTCCACGGTCTTTTGTTCCGACAAAAGGTAGATGAACTTGACCTTGGACTGTTTGAGTGCATCGAGCACCGCGTCGATGTGCTCGTACGGCACCTGCTCATCTGCCTTGATGATGAACTCTTTGTTCGGGTCCCGCGCCACTTCGGTGGAGGCGAATGTGACCACCTCCTCGTTCGTGCTGACGGGCAGCGCCATCTCTTCGCCGGTCGAAACCCGCACCGTCAGGGGCGCAGTGAGATCGTCCGGTGGAGCGATCGAGATCACGGCGGCCTTTTCGGGAACCTTGATCCGCACCCAGGTATCCGGCAGATCCATCTTCGTGCGATCCACCTCCACCTTGTACGTGAGGATGAAGAAAACCAACAGCAGGAACACGATGTCCGCCATCGAGGCCGTGAAGATCTGTCCTGCCCCTTTGCGTTCTCTACCGCGGATGATCGCCATCTGCGGACTCCCTTCTAGGCCTGGCCCTCGCCTCCCTGACCGTAACGCTGGCTGTCCATCTCGGAGAAGGTCTCGACCAGCATGTTCGAGGCGGTCTCGATATCACGAACGAAGCGGGTGATCTTGGTGGTGTACCAGTTGTAGACCAACTGAGCGGGAATCGCGATGATGAGACCGGCGGCGGTAGTGATCAGCGCCTCCGAAATACCGACGGCGACCGCTGCGGGGTTGGTGAGACCCTGCTCGGCGAGCGTTGCGAAGGATTTGATCATGCCGGCGACGGTGCCGAGGAAGCCGAGCATCGGCGCCACGTTGGCGGTGGTCGCCAACACGCCGAGGCGCTTCTCGAGCCGGTCGAGCTCGTACAGCGCAGCGTTCTCGATCGTCTTCTCGATGTCCTCGCGGGGATGGCCGTAGCGCAGGAGGCCGGCCTTCATCACCGAGGCGACGGGGCCCTTGCTCTGCTCGCAAATCTTGATCGCTTCCTTGACATTCCTATTGACCAGTAATGCCTTGCGGATTTTGGTCAAGAAATCGCTGACGTTGACCTTCGCCTTCGAAAAGACGATGAACCGTTCGATAGCCACGGTCGCAGCCAGCACCGAGAAGAATAGAAGCGGGTACATGAAGATCCCACCCTGGCGAAAATACTCTGCTACCTGTCCAGTCACGGCTTTGCCTCCTCCTGGTTAGAGTCTTCAGGCGGGGATGAGTTCCAGACCCATCCGGGTTCCGTTCCGCATTGGTTCGGGGCGCACGGCCAAATGGCCGAAAACTCCGCGCCAATCCGGTATGTCGTGCCCCATTCGAGAATGAAAGGCAGGGTATCGTAGCACGTGCCCCTGGGGGCGTCAACGAGTTGTCTTCCATGCCCCGCGGTGGATGTGGGTGAGGGCCACCGCCATAGCGTCCGCAGCGTCACTGGGCGGCTTCTTTTCAAGTGCCAAAAGCCGCTCCACCATAAAGATGATCTGTTGTTTTTCAGCTGTTCCATGGCCGACAATCGCCGATTTGACCTCGGCAGGGCTGTACGATGAGACATCGAGATCGAGTCCGCCGAGCACCGCCAGGATGACGCCGCGACACTCGGCGAGGGCGAGACCTGTCTTTGGATTGAGGCCTGAAAACGAGGACTCGACCGCGGCGCAGTCGGGTGCCATCTCCCCAACAACTGTCGCGAGGCGGTGCTGAAGATCAGCCAGCCGCCCTTGCCGGTGATCGCCGCGTGGTCGGACGACACCCGCGCGCTCGAGCCGATATCGGTTTCCCTCGGCGACAATCAACGCCCAGCCGGTGGCCCTGGAGCCCGGGTCGATGCCGAGGACGCGGACGCCCATGTCGTCCCCGGATCAGCCTTCGGCCAGGATTTCGTCGTCGATGTCAAAGTTGGCCCACACGTTCTGCACATCGTCGTGGTCGTCGAAGGCTTCCATCAAACGAATCATCTGTTGTGCGACCTTGCCTTCCAAACGGGTGGTGTTCGACGGTTCCATATCCATCTGAGCCGCCTCGACTACCACACCCGCGGCCTCGAGGCGGTCCTTGACCGCGTGGAGTTCATCGGGAGAGGTGTAGATGCGGAAATAGTCAGTGTCGTCGGTGTCGAGATCTTCGGCTCCGGCCTCGAGTGCCTGCTCCATGATCTCGTCTTCGTCGATTTCGTCTGAACGCGCGACCAGAATCATCCCCTTACGTGTAAAGAGCCACGACACGCAGCCGTTTTCTCCAAGATTGCCTCCGTACCTCGAGAAGAGGTGGCGGATTTCTGGAGTCGTCCGATTACGGTTGTCGGTGAGCAACTCCAACATCACCGCGACCCCGCCGGGGCCGTAGCCTTCGAAGCTAATCTCCTCATACGACACGCCGTCAAGCGCTCCGGTGCCGCGATCGATGGCGCGCTTGATGTTGTCGGCGGGCATGTTGGCCGTCTTGGCCGCGGCTACCGCGGCACGGAGCCGGGGATTGCTGTCCGGGTCGCCGCCCCCCCCCTCGCGAGCCGCGACGGTGATCTCACGGATAATTTTGGTAAAGAGCTTGCCGCGCTTGGCGTCGGCCCGCCCCTTCTTGTGCTTGATCGTGCTCCATTTGTTGTGACCCGACATGAGGCCTCCTCATATACCCCAGGGCGGCCCGGCAGCAACCCCACGGAGGTGGGCGCATTATAGCCCGCATGTCTCTTCCCCGTGATCGGGGAGGGTGTTCGCACTCTCGACCGAGAGGTGCCGGCCTCGGTTGACTTTGCACACCCGTCACCGATAATGAGGTCTGGGCTCTTCGATCAACGGAGAGATAGAGGGCGATTCAATGAGCGCGAGCATTCTAGCCATCGAATACGAACCGCGTTACGTGGAACATGTGCGCAGGGCGTTTGCTGGCCCGGACTTCCGTCTCGAAATCGCCGGCAACATCGATGATGCGGTCAATCGTTGCGCACATTTCGAACCCGCCGTCGTCATCATCACTTCCGTTCTTCCCAACCTCAAGATCGAAGACGCCATCACACAACTACGGGCTCGTGCAGGATTGCGCGCGACGCCGTTTCTGATCCTGATGTCCGGTTACCGCGGAAAAACACCAAAAGAGGATGCGGTCCGCTACGGCGCCCAGGACATCCTCGAGCGTCCGTTTGGAGCCGATGCTCTTCGCGAGCGCGTTGAGGAGCTGATCCGCACCGCACCCAATCCGGCGGCGACCCAGGCCATCCCGCACGAAATGCTCGAGACGCTTCGCCGCCGGGCCGGCCTGTCTGGCAACGACGCACCGGTAACCTCCGACGATCTGTTCGGGGACATTCTTTCGGACATGGAGGGGGGCGAACAACAGCCGGTACAGGCCCCGCCCGAGGTCACGGCGCCACCGCCGGCCGCAAAAACCACCGAAGATCTTTCGATCGATGCGGCGCTTGCCGACATCCTCGAGACGGAGAAAGCTCCGATACCGCGTACGACCTCGTCGACCGACGAGGAAGTAGACAAGCTGCTATCGGACACCCTGTCCGGGCTCGACATAGCTGCCCTCAAGAAAAAAGCGGTCAAAGGAAAACCTTCCGCGCATCCTGCCGCCCCTTCCACGCCACCGGCGGCGACTGGGAAATCCGCGCCTTCCGAGGCCCCTGCAAAACCCGCTGCATCGGAGCCACCGGTTCAACAAACCATCGCCAAGGGAAAGGCGGAACCGGAGACAGCGCCTCCGGTCGTGCCGTCGGCGAAGTCTCCCAAACAGGGACCGCCGGCCGACGTCGCGCAACCGGCGCCTGAAAGCCCCGCGCCTTCGGGCTCTGAATTCGGCCAATACATCATCGAGGAACATATCGCGACCGGTGGCATGGCTGACGTCTACAAGGCCCGCATGATGGGCATGGAGGGGTTCCAGAAGACCGTTGCCATCAAGCGCATTCTTGCCAACCTCACTGACAGCGACGAGTTTGTCCGCATGTTTATCGACGAAGCCAAGCTCGCCGCTCAACTCAACCACAACAACATCATCCACATCTATGATCTCGGCAAGGTCGACCGCTCTCACTACATTGCAATGGAGTACATCGAGGGACACGATCTTCGGTCGATCCTCGAGAAGTGCCGTCAGCGCGATGTGAAAATGCCGATCGAGCTCGCGCTCCACATCACCAATCTGCTGGCGTCGGCCCTCGACTACGCCCACAAGAAGCACGATTTTGACAACCGTGCCCTCGGTCTGGTTCACCGGGACGTATCGCCACAAAACGTCCTCATCTCGTTCGATGGCGATGTCAAGCTCTGTGATTTCGGCATCGCAAAAGCCGCCTCGAAGGCGTCGCAGACGCGCGCCGGCGCCTTGAAGGGAAAGCTCCAGTACATGTCACCGGAGCAGGCGTGGGGCAAAGATATCGACCACAGGTCGGACATCTTTTCTCTCGGTCTCGTGCTGTTCGAGATGCTGACCAATGAGAAGGTCTTCTCGGGGACATCCGAGCTTTCGGTGCTCGAGCAGGTGCGGGACCCGATCATCACCGCTCCGTCGATGAAAAACGCTGAGGTGGATTCCGAGGTCGATCGAATCATATTTCTCGCCCTCAACGCCGATCGAGACGAGCGATATCAGTCGGCTGAAGAGATGAAACGTGACCTCGAAAAGGTCATTCACAAGAAAGGGTGGTCCGCGAATCGGTCAACGCTGGTGTCATTCCTGGAGAGCCTCGATTCAGGCCGCAAAGTCGAGGCGGTCGCCGCCGACGCTTCCTCGGCACCGGCACAGCCGGGGCCGCCATCGAGGTCCGCTCCGCCGACTCCTCCTGTCAAACCGCCCCCCGGAACTTCGCCCGGGCCCCCACCAGTGGAGGAGCCTGATGTGTTGCTTGCGGCGGATGACGACCTCGAGCCCATCCTCTCAACGACACCGCCGATTTCAAAAAGTGCGCGACGCAGGATTGATGATTCTGGTTCCAGGACCAGGAGCCGCACCGCCGGCGGCAACAAAAAACGTTTATGGATGGGGCTCGGTGCGCTCGTGGTGTTGTTGGCCGCGGCAGGGGTTTGGTTCTTTTTCGGTCGCAAAGAGTCGGAATCGCCTCAGAGTGCGAGGGCAGTTCCGATCATCGTCGCAGCCACCGAAACGCCAACACCCGAACCGACCGTGGGGTTGATGTCCGACCAGGAGTTGATCGAGCGAGCCCGCGAGGTGGCGGCTGCCGAAATCACAAAGCAGGAGGAGGAACTCCGCAAACGCCTCGAGGAGGAGTTTCCGACACCCACGCCAATTCCGCCGACTCCGACGCCGCCCGACACCCCGACTCCCCTTCCGACAGATACACCGACGCCGACCTCGACTCCGACCTCGCCGCCGCCGACGGCGACTCCAGTTCCGCCGACTCCGACCCCTTCGGTCCGCGAGGGTGACATTGTTGTCCCGGGCCCGGGCGTCGAACAACCCGTGATAATTTACCGGGAACCGCCGAAGTACCCTCCGGTCGCGGAGAGGATGGGTGCTTCCGGCGTGGTCGCAGCCGAAGCGCTGATCGGAATCAACGGTGTGGTGGAGGAGGTTCGAATCATCAAGGTGGAAGGCCGAAATCTCGGCTTCGAGAAGGCCACCGAGGATGCGATTTACAAGTGGCGCTACAAACCTGCGACCAAGGGTGGGGTCAAAGTCCGGGTGTGGGTGACGATCCGGGTGCCCTTCCAACTCCAATAGATCATGGGGGGAAATATGGCCGGTCTGACAGATGCCCAGAAGAAGTTTTACGAAGATGCCCTGGAGCAGACACGGACAGAGATTCAAGACCTCGAGGGTCAGATCCAGGTTGAACTCGGGAAGGTCAAGGAGAAGATTGCCGAGCTGCAAAACGCGCAGAAAGCCGCCAGGCAAATGTACGACGCCGCCTGCCAGCGGCTCGGGATCCCCAACGACCTCGAGAGTGGCGAATCAGGAAGTTGATGGGTCTGTCATCGCGGAGCCACGCATCAGCGACGACAGGACTGACCTATTGAGGGCCGAACACCCGACGCCGTAATACCAAACGGGTCGAACGCAGCCGCAAAGAGACGGAGCTATCGATGGCCACCAACAAGAGCAGGTCTCAGGGTCTGTGGATCAAGTGTTCCGATTGCGGAGAGATCCTCTATCACCGCGAGGTGACCGGCAACCACCACGTTTGCCCGCGCTGCGGTTATCACTTCAGGATTTCGGCCGATCTGAGGCTCAAAATGCTCTTTGACAACGGAAAGTACAAACGCCTTTTTGGCAGGATCCGCTCGTCCGATCCGCTCGGCTTCGTGGACTCCAAGCCTTACCCAGACCGGCTCAAGGTATACAACAAGAAGTTCAACGGCACGGACGCCGTCGTGGTCGCCCAGGGTGAGATCAACAAGGTTCCGACGATCATAGCCGCCATGGAGTATGGATTTATGGGCGGATCGATGGGTTCGGCGGTCGGCGAAAAGCTGACCCGCGCCATCGAACGTTGCGTCGATCGCAGGCTGCCGCTGGTTATCGTGTCATGCTCGGGCGGTGCGCGCATGCAGGAGGGGATCCTTTCATTGATGCAGCTGGGAAAGGTGTCGGCGGCGTTGGCACGAATGCGAGACAAGCATCTCCCATTTATCTCTGTGCTCACCGATCCGACCACGGGCGGCGTAACCGCGAGTTACGCGATGCTCGGCGACCTCAACATTTCCGAACCCGGGGCCCTGATCGGTTTCGCCGGTCCACGCGTGATCGAACAGACCATCCGCCAGACGCTGCCCGAAGGCTTCCAGCGTTCAGAGTTCCTCCTCGAGCACGGCATGTTGGATATGGTGGTCCCGCGACCCGAGCTCAAGGACACCGTCGCCCGATGCCTGTCGATGTTGCGGTGAAACTCAGCGACCGGCCCACGGGCCGGATCCGACCTCGGCTGGATGAGCTGCGGGGGGCGCTCGCCCAACGCGGCAACCCGCAACTCGGTTTCCCCTCGATCCTGATCGTTGGCACCAACGGTAAGGGCTCGACAGCGGCGATGCTCGAAGCCTTGCTCCGCAATCACGGTCTCAGGACGGGTCTGTTCACGTCACCTCACCTCCTGCGCGCCGAGGAGCGGGTTCGTCTGAACGGCACCCAGGTTGAGGACTCGGTGTTCGAGTCGGCGATCGGTCGTTTTGATGAGTTTCCGGATCTCACGTACTTTGAAACCATAACCGCGGCTGCCTTTACCATTTTCTCTGAAGCACAGGTTGATGCAGCGGTTCTCGAGGCCGGGATGGGCGGGTCATGGGACGCCACCCGGCTGGCTGAGAGCGCCATTGCCGGTCTCACCAATATCGGTAGCGATCACGCCGGATGGCTCGGCACCGAACCAACCGAGATCGCCCGAGACAAGGGACGCGCGTTGGCGGCTGCCGAGAGTTCGTTGATCGGAACGGGGGTGGATGATGACCTGGTGGCGGAACTCGGAGCCCCGGCGGCACGCCGCGCACGATCGCTGGTCACGTGCGCAGACGCGGGTGGGGGACGGGCTGCGGTGAGCTGGGACGGTCGCGAGACGATTGTCCGCATGCCTTTATCTGGAGCCTTTCAGTTTGATAATCTCGAGCTTGCCCTGGCACTGGCTTTTGAGGCCGCGAACGCCGGTTGGATACGTCCACTTGAACCATCTCGAGTTCAGGTGGCACTCGATGGCATGAGCTGGCCCGGCCGCCTCAGCGTTCACCGGTTAAGGGGGCGCGACGTGTTGATGGATTGTGCGCACAATCTCGAGGGCGCGCGAGCTTTAGCTGAACACCTCGGCGGGCTGGATTGCTGCCACAACCTTCTCTTTTCTTGTCTCGATGACAAGCCAGTGGAGGCGATGGCAGAGGTACTCCGGGGTCGCGTCGGTGACATCGTGGTCTGCCGGCTCGATGACGAGCGCGCGATGCCGCTCGAGCGCCTCGCCGCGGCCTTCGCCGGGGCTGAGTGCGCTGAAGATCCTCAAACGGGTCTCGATCGCTTGAGCGACCCGGTATTGGTCGCCGGCAGCACTCGGTTGGTGGGCGCTCTCCTGGCCCTGGAGGAGACCGCGTCATGACCGAATCCGTTGTGCGCCGCCGGATCCAACTGGAGGCCGACGAGGCGAGCCGTCTCTCACTGGTTGCAATCCGCTCGTCCGAGGCGACGCGTCGGCGGAAGGTGGAGGAGGACCCGTCGGATATCCGGCTGGCGTTCCAACGTGATCGCGACCGGATCCTCCACGCGCGCGCCTTCCGTCGTCTCAAGCACAAGACCCAGGTCTTCGTCCCTCATGTGGGCGATCACCCGAGAACCCGACTCACCCATACCCTCGAAGTCGGTCAGCTTGCGCGCACCATAGCCCGTGCGCTCGGCCTCAACGAGGACCTCGCGGAAGCCGCGGCGCTGGGCCATGACCTCGGCCATACCGCATTTGGCCACACCGGGGAATCGGTTCTCGACGAGATCCTTCGCGGGGTCAACGACGAGGTTTTGCTTCCCGAGACCGTCTCCTCCGCGGTCGGCAGGTTCAAACACAACTATCAGTCGTTGCGGGTGGTGGACCTCTTCGAACGTCGCTACAGCCTCCCGGGCCTCAATCTCACGGACCAGGTGCGGGAGGCCATCCTCAAGCACACGACCTGGAAGGTGGACTACCCGTTTCCAGTGCCCGACCGAGACGGCCTTTTTCTCGACAAGCCGAGCCACCTCGAGGGCCAGGCTGTGGCGGTGGCGGACGAAATTGCACAGCAGACCCATGATCTCGAGGACGGCTTGCGAGCCGGACCGGTGCATCTGGAAACGGTCGAGGAGTTGGTGGTTTCGCAACGTGTGATCGCTGAAATCGGATCCGACACGTACTTCAAAGACCAGCCTTGGATTCGCCAGAACAATCTCGTCCGCGGTCTCATCCGGCTCTTCGTGTCGGACGTGGTCGAGTCATCTGCGGCGCGGATCGGGCGGTTTCTCGAGCGTCACAAGATCTCCGACCACGAGGGCTTTTTGAAGCGTGCGCGCGAGGTGTCGCAGGCAACGGTCTGGATGTCGGCCGAGGTCGAAGAGCTTTTTTCCGAGCTCAAGAGCTTCATCTACGCGAGGATCATCAACCAGGGGCCCGTCAGTCGTCAGGACTGGCGGGCGCGCAGGGTCATCGCGGCCCTCTTCGAGGCCTACTGGTCGGAGCCGGCGATCCTGCCCGACTACCTCCTGATGCGTGCGGCCGAAGAGCTCGACCTTCCCTACCTCCGTGATCTTCCGCTGAAGCGCATTGCGGCAACCGTCGCCGAACGGTACCATTCGACGCCCGACTTTGCGCGGCTCATCGTGGACCATCTGGCGGGGATGAGCGATCGCTTCGCGCTCGAGGAATACCGCGCCCTGCAGTTACCATCGCCGGACCAGGATATCTAGGAGGACTCCATGATCGTCATTGCCTCCGACCACGCGGGGGTCGACCTCAAGGCACGGCTCGTCGAACTCATCGCCGAGGTTGGGCATGAGGTCCGCGACCTCGGCCCTGCGGACACGACCCCGGTCGACTATCCGGACTTCGCGCACGCAGTCGCTGGGACCGTGGCTGCTGGCGAGGCCGAGAGGGGAATCCTCATTTGCGGCACCGGTATCGGCATGAGCCTGGCGGCCAACCGCCACCCGCAGGTGCGGGCCGCCCTGTGCCACGACGCTTTTACCGCCGAAATGGCGCGACGCCACAATGACGCCAACGTGCTTTGCATCGGCGCGCGGGCCACCGGACCCGGAGTCGCCGAGCAGATGGTGCGGATCTTCCTCGAAACGCCTTACGAGGGGGGCCGCCATCAGCGGCGGGTGGAGAAGATCGAGCGGGAGGGATCATGACCGGCAGTCTCAAAGAGCAGTTCTTTTCAGTTCACAATCAACTGGTGGAAGCGGCTGATCCCGAGGTGGCGCAAGCGCTCGAGAACGAACGACGCCGTCAGAACGAGGGCCTCGAGCTCATCGCCTCGGAAAACTTCGTGTCGCCGGCCGTAATGGCTGCGATGGGATCGGTGATGACCAACAAGTACGCCGAGGGCTACCCGGGCAAGCGATATTACGGCGGCTGCCAGTATGTGGACATCGGCGAGGATCTCGCGCGCGAGCGGGTCAAGGAGCTCTTCGGCGCCGAGCACGCTAATGTCCAGCCGCATTCGGGCGCACAGGCAAATATGGCTGTCTACATGGCGGTGATGCAGCCCGGAGACACGCTGCTCGGAATGGATCTCACCCATGGGGGCCATCTGACCCACGGCCATCCGCTCAACTACTCGGGCAAGGAGTTCGAGGTCGTTGCCTACGGGGTCGACAAGGAGACCGAGACCATTGACTACGAACGCCTGCGTGAGCTCGCGCTCGAGCATCGGCCCAAACTCATCGTCTGCGGCGCGTCCGCGTACCCCCGGACGATCGACTTTGCACGCCTGCGAGCAATTGCAGACGAGGCCGACACTCTCCTCATGGCCGACGTCGCGCACATCGCGGGTTTGATTGTCGCAGGCCTCCATCCGTCGCCGGTGCCCCACTGTCAGTTCGTCACCTCGACCACCCACAAGACCCTGCGCGGGCCTCGCGGAGGCATCATCCTGTGCGGCGCCGATTGGGCCGAGGCGATCGACAAGGCGGTGTTCCCGGGGGTTCAGGGTGGCCCGTTGATGCATGTCATCGCCGCCAAGGCGGTGGCCTTCGCCGAGGCCATGGAGCCCGGGTGGAAGGCGTACCAGAAGCGGGTGATCGAAAACTCGGCGGCGTTGTGCGAAGCGGTCAAGAAGCGCGGCTGGCGGATCGTCTCGGGCGGCACCGATAACCACCTCTTCCTGGTTGACCTCGGGGCAGACTTTATCTCGGGCAAGAAGGCCGAGCGCTGGTTGGGTCTCGCCGACATCACCGTCAACAAGAACACCGTGCCTTTCGACACCCGCAAGCCCTACATCGCCTCCGGTCTCCGCATCGGTACCCCGGCCGTCACCACCAGAGGGATGGGGCTGGCCGAAATGGAGAAGATCGCGGAGCTCATCGACAGGGTCCTGCGGGCCGACGAGGACAAGGAGGACAAGGCCAAGATGACGGCGTTCGCGGGCGAGATGGGAGCCGTCAAAGCTGAGGTCCACGCGCTGACTGCGAAGTTCCCGCTGTATTAGGTCCGTTGAGGCGCGCGATGCCGCATCGACGACACAGGTGCCACCCCTCACATTGTTTACCCTGGAGGCGTTCTTGCCTTGAGGGCGGTTTATCAAACAATGTGAGGGGTGGTACCTTGCACGTCGCAGCGGTAGGCGCTACCCGGTGGTGTCGCCGAGGCGAGACGCGCTCATAGCTTCGCTACCTTTTCAGCCACGCTTCGAACTCGTCGGCGTGGAGGATATTGAGGATCCTTTCGCGCGGGACTTCGGCACGCATCGCGATGGCCGCGGCGTAGCGATCGAACTCGAGATGCGGTACGGCGTGGGCGTCGGAGGAGAGAACGATTTCACAGCCGTTTTTCACGGCGAGGCGGGCGAGGTCGGGGTCGAGATCCTGGCGGCGCGGGAAACCGTTGATCTCGACCGCCACGCCGGCAGCGGCGCAAGCCGAAAAAACGGTTTCCCAACGTGCCTTGAGCCCCGGACGATGATGGAAGTGACGACCGCGGGGGTGACCAAGGATGTGCACCTCGGGCGTTTGGACGGTGCGCAGGAGACGTTCGGTCTGATCTCGGTCAGGGTCGAAATGGCTGTGGACGGCGGCGATAACGCAGTCGACCTCGAGGCGCTCACCCTTCGGCACATCGAGGGTGCCGTCGATCAGGACCTCGACCTCGAGCCCCTGAAAGAGACGGTGGTCCTCGCCATGCTGATCATTCCAGCGCTCGACTCGCCGGCGCTGGAGGCGGACTCCTTCCCGATCGAGCCCCGACGCGACCTCAAGGCCGCGGGAGTGGTCGCTGACCATCGACCAGGCATAGCCTCGTCGGCCACACGCCCGCGCCATGGTCTCGAGTGCCGCTTTGCCGTCGGAGTGACGGGTGTGCCAGTGACAGGCGCCGCGAAATCGTCGAGGATGGAGATCCTCGGGTCCGGAGCGAAGGATTTCGGTCATCTCAACGCGGCTGAGATAGCCCTGACGGGCGGGACGGCGCCGCGAGTTCTCACCGCCCTGAAGACGTTGGACAGCGGCCTGCAACGCGTCTTCACCTCGGCAGGCCACGAGTTGCGAGATCAGAGGTTGGAGCCAGGGGGACGCGTTCCGCAACAGCTCCCGTCGTGCTGCCCCAGGAGAGTCGAAGGCGGTGTATCCGGCTCGCAGCAGCGCCAGCCGCCGGTCGCCGGGGGGCTCCGAATCGGCGAGCGCGAAGAGGGCCTCGGCCAGAGCACCGTTGGATATCGACTGGTTCTTCATGACCGACGGCGAACTCCCAATCGAGCGTCGCGTCCGAGGAGAAGCGAGTGTGTTTCTAGGATTCCAGGTCCGCGACGGATTCGGCGATAGTACCCCAGACCCCGCTGCCTTCGTCATATTCCGAAATGTCCCCGGTGTGCAGATCATACAACCAAGCGTGGATCGAAACCCAGCCGGCCTGCTCGCGGTCGGCGACGCACAGGTAGGACCGCAGGTTTTCGCATTGCATCAGGATGTTGGTTTTGATCGTTTCGAGGTAGCGGTCCGACTCGGGAACATCAGAGCCGAGGACTTTTTCAAGGGCTGGCCGGGCGAACTCGAGCCAGGAGGTGATATGCGGCTCGCTGTCCGGATCCGGTGGTGTGTCGAGCGCCTTGATCCCTCCGCACTCGGTGTGGCCGCAGACCACGATGTGGCGCACCTTGAGGTGGATCACCGCGTACTCGACCGCGGCGCCAGTTGCGCAGGCCGCAGAGGCGGCCGGCGGTACCACGTTGGCGATGTTTCTGACGTCGAAGAGCTCGCCGGGATCGGCGCCGGTGATCAGCTCCGGCACGACGCGCGAGTCCGAGCAGCCGATCCACAAGACCTTTGGATTCTGACCCTCTTCGGCCAGCTTTTTGAACACCTCATGGTCGGAGTCGAACTTTTCTCTGAACCGTCGATATCCTGATATCAGCTTTGAGGTCGGCAATCGAAACCTCCCGATTCGTTGGCCCAGAAGTGAGGCATCTCCCAGCTCATGGTGTCGGGATAGTCACCTCCATGCCCATCAGCGGCCAGATGAAGACCACGAATACGGCGACCAGCACCATCAACAGCAGGCTGGCTGGAATCCCGGCCTTGAAAAACTCACCCGACGTGAACTGTTTGCTCTCGTAGGCGATGGCATTGGGGGCGGCGCCGACCAGCAGCAAGAAGGGCATCCCGGCGGCAACCAGGGCACCGAAGAGGATCACCTCACCACCGACCCCGAGATATGGCGCGACCTTGAGCGCGACCGGAAGACAAATGGCAATAGCGGCCACGTTCATGATCAAGTTTGTCATCATCAGGACGAAGAACGTCATACCGAGGATGAAGACCAGGGCCGGCGCGGTCTTGAGCATGGACACGGTGTTGATGGCGAGCCAGTCGGCGGCACCGGTCAGCACCAGACAGTAGCCGAGGCTCATGGCGCCCCCGAAGAGCAAAATGATGTTCCACGGCACATTTTCGAGGTCGCCGATGTCGAGAATCTTGAGAACGAAGAAGAGCACCGTCGCGAGCAGGATCACTCCACTCTTGTCAACGCTCTTGAGCGCCGGTACGAACGACCGTAGGCTCATGACCGAGACCGCCCCGACGACGATGACCGCGGCCTGAATCTCCTTGGCGGTGATCGGCCCGAGCCGCGAATAGAGGTCTTTGGCGCGCTCGCGGAGGCCCGGGATAGATGCGCGCTCCGGTTTGTAGTAGATCATGAAAAAGACCCACAACACGAAGACCATCGCCCATCCGATAGGGAACATGTACCAGGTGAGGCCGAAGAAGGTGACGTTCTGGCCGGTGATCTCTTTGTAGAAACCGAGCGCGACCGCGCCGCGGGCCGCGCCGAGCAGGGTGATGATGCTGCCGGCGCCGGCGACGTAGGCCATGCCTATGAACAGCCCCTTGCCGAAATTCGTCGGTTCGTCTCCCTCTTCGTAGAGGCGGTAGATCGCAACCAGGAGGGGGAAGATCGTCGCGGCGACCGCGGTGTGGGCCATGACATGGGTCAGCATGGCGGTCATGACGAAGCAGCCGAGGTAAATGCGGCTCGTCTTCTCGCCGACCAGGACCAGCATCTTGTAAGCCAATCGCTTCGTCAGCCCTGTTTTGGTGAAGACCATGCCGATGACGATCGATCCGAATATGAACCAGACCGATGGATGCATGAACTCCTTGAAGGCAAGCTCGGCGCCGCCGACCGGTGCGACTTCTCCGACCAGCATCACGTCCGGGCGGATCAGGAAGAGCGCCTGGATGACCGCGATGGTAATGCTCGTGACTCCGATCGGCAACACCTCGAAGACCCACCACACGGCGGCCAGGAGAAACAGACCAAGCGCCGCCTTGCCCTGAGAGCTGAGCTCGAAGGCCTCCCCCATCGGGTCGATGGCGTCCGGCCACGGTGGTGACAGAAAGACTGCGAAGAACAACGAGACACCGAGAAGGAGGAAAATGATGCGTTTCCAGTCAACGGTCGATTCGGGTTTTCTCCGAAATCGGACGGTCCAGCGACGACGGGTCTTCGAATCGGTTTCGGTGCTTTCGGTGGTTACCGTTTCAGCCATCGGTGCCGTCCTTGCCACCGTCGGCGCTGCGGGGCTGTCCGTACTCCATGATGAACTGGGCGATGATGTCGAAGATATTGGTCATCAGAACCACCCCCGCTACCCTTTCGCCGTCGAGGACTGCGACTAGATCGACACCGTGGAAGAGCATCGTCGAGACCACCGTCGACAAGGTGTCATCGACCTGGACGGTGCCCTTGATTGGAACCATGACTTTCTCGATCGGCGTGGTGGAGGCTTCGATCGCCGCACGCGAGAACAACGAGGTCCAATGGATCGTGACCTCGCTCGGCATGCTTCCGCCGAAGGGGACCAGCTCTCTTATGTGGGCCTCGGTCTCCCGATCATCCCGGAGGTGCGGGATCAGTCCCTTGAGGAGCTCGCGCCGGCTGACCACGCCCACGAGGCGGTCCTCGTCATCCAGAACCAGGACATAGCGTGGCAGCATGATGAAACCGTCCTGCAGCTTGACAGCCGACGCGCTGAGGGCTACGACGGCCTCGCGGATCGTGCAGCTCAGCCTGCAGTGTGGGTATTTCTCGGGCGGCAACATGACGTCGGCTGCCTTCGCGTCGCTTGACGAAAGAGCGAATTCGGGGTCGAGCCGGACATCGACGGCACCGACCGTCCCGTGTACCGTCGTGATCTTCTCGACCCCGCGGATGTTGCCGACAAAATCGATCAGTCCTTTCTCGGACGCCGCAAACGATTTGCCCCCGGAGAGAACGACCTCGGAGTTTCGGACCTCGACGTGCGCGATTTCGGGAGAAAAGGGCGAGTTGAAAAAGAGTTCCGCCCTCACACGTCGTTCGAGAGCGAAGTCCCGATATTCCTGAATGCACTGAGGAGTGGGTTGGTAATCGGCACCATCCATGAGCTCGGCAATCATTGTCGCGGCCCTGTCGATACTCATGTTTTCGAGGTTGACGACGAGGTCGTAAAGGTCGGCGTCGGTGATATCGGCGTGGAAGATCTGGCGCCCCCAACGAGAGCGGTATTCGTCGGCGTCTTGGACATGCCGCCTCGCCTCGTCCTTCTTCAGCCCGAATCGCTGCATCGCCATCTCGATTCGATACTCGATCGGCGCGACAATCCGCACCTTGAAGGCGTTACACAAGTCGGCGAACAGGAACTGGCCGGCAAGGCCGTGGTAAATGCCGTTGCCGTCAGCGAGGAGCTCGGTAACCGTCGCCTGGGTGGCGAGAAGGTAGCGGGTCTTGCGGTGGGTGAAGCGTTCGAAGAAATTGTCCGGCAGGTAGAGCCCTCGAAACAGCTCCTGTTCGGACATCCGGTAGGCCTGTGCCGCGGCGGTTGACACGACCTCTTGACTGAGGATCTTCCAGCCGAGGCGTTCGTGGAGCGCCTCCGCCAACTGTGCGCCGCCGCTGCAAATCCCTCGAGAAATCGTGATGATGGGCATGGATCTGGGACCCCCGTTACTCACTTTTTGATCGAGGACCTGTGGTTGGACACGTGTACGCCGTGGTTGTGATTGGAGTGCCCGCGAGCCGCCTTGCCAGAGCTCTTGGGGCGGCCGGTACCCGCCCTCGCGCCTCGGGCGCGATGCCACCTCGCCACCTGGGCGCCGGGTTCACTGGTTTGCAACAACACTGCCTCGTGTCGGAGGGATGACCGTTTCGTGTTCGGGAACGAGGTCATCCACGGCACCGGGGCCAATGAAGAATCTCGCAAGATGTATGCCACAGCGTGGATTTGCCGCAGGCAGCGCAACTCTCTGATTCTTCGACGAATCGAGCGTAACAGGGGTATGTGAGCCGGAGTCGGTTTCGGTCGTGTGATGTTACTCGTTTGTAACATTTTGGGCTCAAAAGCGCCATCGTCGAGCTCTTTCGTTCAGGACCCGTGGTGGTACACTCCTCAGCCCGAGTTCTTGGAGCGTAGAAAATGGCCATCATCACAATCTCACGCGGCTCGTACTCACGCGGCAAGGAAATCGCAGAAAAGGTCGCCGACAGGCTGGGCTACTCGTTGCTCTCGCGCGACATTCTCCTGCAGGCCTCTGAAGATTTCAACATCCCGGAAATCCGCCTTGTCCGTGCACTTCACGACGCACCGTCCGTGCTTGAACGGTTCTCGCATGGCAAAGAACGGTACGTTGCCTTTATTGAGCAGGCTCTCCTCGAGCAGGTTCAGGGCGACAACGTTGTCTACCATGGCCTTGCCGGTCACTTCTTTCTCCGCGGCGTCAGCCATGTCCTCAAGGTCAGGATCATCGCCGATATGGAGGACCGGGTCCGTCTCGAAATGAACCGTGAAGCCATTACTGAAAAGGAAGCGCGTCGAATCCTCAAGAAGGATGACGACGAGCGCCGCCACTGGGCCCTTTCCCTTTATGGCGTTGATACCGTCGACCCGTCGCTCTACGACCTGGTGATCAACGTCGGCGGCATGGAGGTCGAGTGTGCGGTTGAGATCATTTGCCACACGACGGCCAACGGACCGTGCTTCGAGACGACAGCAGCTTCTCGGGCCGCCCTGCAAAACCTGCTCTTGGCGGCACGAGTTCGGAGCGCCGTGATCTGCGAGTGGCCGGGAGCTCGAACCTCGGCGGCGGATGGCGTCGTTTTCATCGATGTGGAGGCTCCTCTTGCCTACGAATCCAAGGTGCGTGAGCAGATCACGGGCGTCGCCTCGACAGTCAGCGGTGTCGCCGAGGTTCGGGTCAACGTTCGACCGTCGATCTATCCATGATTCGTACCCGCCCGGCACAAAAATGGCCCCGCCGTTTCAGCGGGGCTTCGTCGGAGTAGAGTCGCTCAGTATCGATCGAGGTAACGTTCGAGCTCCCAGTCGTGGATCTCCTTGATGTACTCCGACCACTCGGTCCGTTTGTTGTAGAGAAAATGGTCGAAGATATGGTCGCCAAGCGCCTCGCGGAGCATCTTGTCCTTCTCCATGAAGTCGAGGGCCTCGTCCAGACTCGCTGGGAGCTGTACGATCTTGAGGCGTTTCTTCTCGCGCTGGCTCATGTCGAAGATGTTGCGGTTGACCGGTTCGCCGCAGTCGAGCTCACGCTCGATGCCGTCGAGACCCGAGGCGAGCATGGCAGAAAACGCGAGGTAGGGGTTGCAGGACGGGTCCGGTATCCGAACCTCGCAGCGGGTGCCAATGCCGCGCCTTGCCGGAACCCGGACCATCGGCGAGCGGTTTTTCTCCGACCAGGCGACATTGACTGGGGCTTCGTAACCGGGCACCAGACGTTTGTAGGAGTTGACCAGCGGGTTGGTCAATGCGACGTAGGCACGGGCGTGGTCGAGGAGGCCGCCGATGTAGGCGCGTCCGACCTTCGACAGCTGCCAATCGCCATCCGCGTCGTAGAAAGCGTTCTCGCCGGTCGCGGTGAATAGCGACTGATGGGTGTGCATACCGGAGCCGTTGACCCCGGCCAGCGGCTTCGGCATGAAGGTGGCGTGGAGGCCGTGCATCAGGGCCACCTTTTTGACCACGAAGCGGAAGGTCACGACGGCGTCGGCGGTGGCTACAGCCTCGCCGTACTTGAAGTCGATCTCGTGCTGTCCGGGCGCGACCTCGTGGTGGGCGGCCTCGACTTCCAAACCCATCGCCTCGAGCACCAGCGTGATGTCCCTTCGCGCCTCCTCGCCGAGGTCGCGCGGGCTGAGATCGAAATAGCCGCCGGAGTCGTGGGTGGCGGCAATCGCTTCTCCGTTGAGATCACGTTGGAAGAGAAAGAACTCGGCCTCGGGCCCGGCCATCATCGTGAAACCCATCGACTCGGCTTTGGCAACGACGCGTTTCAGTGCTCCGCGCGGGCAGCCGGCGAATAAGCTGCCGTCCGGGTTGGCGATGTCGCAAACCAGACGCCCGACCTTGCCCTGGTTGGCCTCCCACGGGAAGATCTGGAAGGTCTCGAGATCGGGCACCAGGAGCATGTCCGATTCCTCAATGCGGGTGAAACCTTCGATCGAGGAGCCATCGAACATGATCTGACCGTCAAGGGCCTTCTCGAACTGACTTTCGGGGACTTCGACGTTCTTGATAATGCCGTCGATGTCGGTGAACTGGAGCCTCAGGAAATGAACTTTCTCTTGCTTGGCGTGAGCGAGGATCTCGGCAGCTGATTTTGGCACGGTGTTGCCTCCAAGTGTGTCGTTTGGTGAATGTTGGGACCGAATTTTTAAAAAGTCAAGGAGAAATATGCGATTCGCATAGAAAAATTTGTGCAATCTGCATGAATTGTGAGAACGCGTTTCGAAATTGGGGAATCGAAGGCCGTCATGGTCGTGTATGGCGCAAGCTCGAGCGAGGGCGCGGCCGCGGACTCGAACAAGGGGCGAGCGTTATACTCACTCATCGGAGGGGACGATGAGCCAGAAACCGACTCGCGAGGACGCGTGGGCGTTGCTCACCGAGTACACCGACAACCCGAGCTTGATCAAGCACGCCCTGGGTGTCGAAGCGGCAATGCGCGCCTATGCGCGAGTGTACGGTGAAGACGAGGAAATGTGGGCCGCGATCGGTCTGATCCACGATTTCGACTATCAACAGAACCCGACCGAACAAACCCATCTTCATGTCGGCACCGAGATTCTCCGCCAACGGGGTTGGCCGGAAGAATGGGTGCGGATCGTCGCTTCGCACGCTGACTACATGGGCGTGCCGCGGGACAGCCGTGCCGCCAAGACGCTCTTTGCGGTCGACGAACTCTCGGGTTTCCTCACCGCCTGCGCGCTGGTGCGTCCCGACAAGGCGATAGCCGAGGTGAAAGTGAAATCGGTCAAGAAAAAACTCAAGGACAAGGCCTTTGCCCGCGGCGTCAACCGAGACGACGTCCGCAGTGGTGCCGAAGAGCTCGGGGTCGACCTCGGCGAACACATCGAGTTCGTCCGGGACGCCATGGCGACGATTTCAGACCAGTTGGAGCTACCGACCTCGGAGTAAGTCGGGTTCCATTCTTCCGCCGCAAACACGAAGACACCAAGCCACAAAGGATTTCACGAAGGATTTTCTTTGTGTGGATCTTGGTGCCTTTGTGCCTTTGTGGTTGTGACGATTCGCGACGCCGTATTCAATGGGCGCTGGATCTTCAGCTGGGTTCGATGACCTCGAGGCCGCCCATGTAGGGGCGGAGGACTTCGGGTACGACCACCGAGCCGTCAGCCTGCTGGTAATTCTCGAGCACCGCCACCATGGTGCGGCCGGCGGCCAGCCCAGAGCCGTTGAGGGTGTGAAGATGGCGTGCTTTGCCGCCATCTGACGGCCGGAAGCGGAGGCGTGCACGGCGGGCCTGGAAATCGGTGAAGTTGGTGCAGGACGAAATCTCTCGGTAGCAGTTGAGGGCCGGCAGCCAAACCTCGAGGTCATAGGTTTTGGCGGCCGAGAAACCGAGGTCGCCGCTCGCCAGTGTCACGACGCGATACGGCAGGTCGAGTCCCTGAAGGATCGCCTCGGCGTGCCCACAAAGCTCTTCGAGACGATCCCATGACTCCTCGGGCCGAACGAAATGAACCAGCTCCACCTTGTGGAACTGGTGCTGGCGGATCAGGCCCCGAACGTCGCGTCCGTGTGAGCCGGCCTCGGCGCGGAAGCACGGCGTGTAGGCGCAGTAGCGAACAGGAAGCTCCGACTCGTCAAGCGTCTCATCCCGATGGAGGTTGGTCAGGGGCACCTCGGCGGTCGGAATCAGATAGAGGTCGAAGTTTTCAACGTGGAACAAGTCATCCGCGAACTTCGGTAACTGGCCGGTACCGAAAAGTGAGGCCGCGTTGACCAGGTATGGCGGGATGATCTCGGTGTAACCGTGCTTACCGATGTGAAGGTCGAGCATGTAGGAAATCAATGCCCGCTCGAGCGCCGCGCCCTTGCCGCGGAGAACCGCGAAACGGCTCGAAGCGACCTTGGCGGCGCGCTCGAAATCAACCAGCCCAAGCTCCGGTCCGAGGTCCCAGTGGGCCCTGGGATCGAAGTCGAAATCTGGGCGCTCGCCCCAGACCCGCTCGACTCGATTGGCGCTCTCGTCGACACCGATCGGGACGCTTTTGTCGAAGAGATTGGGGACCTGAAGCTCCAGCTCATTGAGCTCGGCCTCGAAACCCCTGGCACAGGTCTCGAGCCCCTTGATCTCTTCACCGAGCGCCGACATCTCCGCCTTGAGCTCTTCGGCCTCGATCTCACGCCCATCGTGGTACAGACCGCCGATTTCCTTTGAGCCCACATTGCGGCGTGCTTTGAGCTCCTCAACCCGCACCAGCACCTCCCGCCACGCGGTATCGACCTCGAGCAGTCGATCGAGGGGTGCCTCTATGTGGCGCTCGGCAAGCATGGTACGAACCCGTTCGGGGTCGTTGCGGAAAAGTTCGCGGGCGAGCATTTTCTCTCCTTCGGCGGCGACTATAGCAGCAGAAAGAAGTTCCTTGTGAGCCATCAGCCTTCAGCTGTCAGCTCCCCCACCCGCCCGTTTGAACCGCAAAGAACGCAAAGAGCGCAAAGAAGAACATTTTGACCACGACACGCAAAAGACCTTCTTGCGATGTCTTTGCGGGCTTGGCGGTCTTAGCGGTTCACGTGCGCAATCCATTCTGTGACCGCGCAGCCTTGAGCGGTTGAAGCCAAATGGTTGAAACCGTCAGCTGTCAGCGCCCCGACCCACCCAATTCGCTATCATCGATAGCTGATCGCTGATTCATGACAGCTCAGCCGCGATTCGAGCCCACCGGGACGTAGACCTGGGTGCCGCGACGGCTGCGCATGATCTGTTCGACGAACGCATTGAAGTCGGAAGGATTGTGGACGAAATCAATATCGTCCGTGTTGACCACCAACAGGGGAGTATCCCGGTAGTGGAAAAAGTAATAGGAGTAGGCATCGCTCAACCGCTCAAGATATCCCGGTTCGATGGTGCGCTCGAAATCCCGCGCCCGCTTCTTGATCCTCTCCAAAAGCACGTCGACCGAAGCCTGCATGTAAATCACCAGATCGGGCTTGGCGACCTCCTGCTCGAGCACCGGGTAGAGTTTCTCGTAGACCCGAAGATCGGTGTCATCGAGATTCAAATAGGCGAAGATCCGATCCTTCGGAAAGCTGTAGTCGGCCAACACTAACCGCTGAAATAGGTTCATCTGCGCAATTTCGCGCTGCTGTTGGAAACGTGACAACAGGAAGTAGATCTGGACCTGAAAGGCGGCGCCGGCGCGCCCCTCGTAGAACGACGGCAGGAACGGGTTGGTGATGTCCTCGAGCACCATGACCCCTTCGAATCGATCGGCGAGGAGCTCGACGAGCGAAGTTTTTCCGACTCCAATAGGGCCCTCGATGGCGATATGCCGGAAGGGGATCTTGTCCCTCGTCATGGAGTGCGTCCAATCATCTGGCTTCGGCGATCTTAGCAGGGACTGCTTCGTAAGAAGCCGTCGATGGCTTCTATCCGGAAATCAGTCTCGCGACCACAAAAAGGAAGCACATGGCCATTGCCAGAGCGCCGTTGGCGGTGAAGAATGCGGCGTCAACCCCTTGCAGATCTTGCGGCCTGATCAGGCGGTGCTGCCAGGCCAGCATCAGGGCTGCTGCCGCCACCGCAAGCAGTCGGATTGGACCACCGCCGGCGGCCACGGCGAAGGCCAGAAAACCGGCGAATGCGAGCAGGTGGAAAAACCTGGCGAGGGCCAGGGCCCGCCTTCCACCAACCCGGGCGGGAAGCGAGTGAAGGGCGTGTTCGCGGTCGAAGGCCTCGTCCTGGAGCGAGTAAATGATATCAAAACCGGACACCCACAGTGCCACCGCGCCGGCGAGCAACAGTGCTGGCCATTCGACGATTCCGGTGACCGCAATCCATGCGCCGACCGGCGCGATTCCGAGGGCCACGCCGAGCCACAGATGGGAAGCGGCCGTAAAGCGCTTTGCGTAGGAGTAGCCGAGAAGGACCGCCAGCGCCGGGGGAGCCAGGACCAGACACAGTGGTCTGAGGGAGACGGCTGCAACCAGAAACAGAGCTGCCGATACTCCGGTCACGGACCAGGTAAAACTCCGGCTCAGCCTTCCGGCTGGCAGGGAACGTTCCACCGTCCGGGGATTCTCGGTGTCGATCCGATGGTCGGCGAGGCGGTTGAAGGCCATCGCCGTGGTTCGTGCAGACACCATGGCTACCGCCACCCACAGCCAGGTTCGTGCGGTTGGCCAGCCTGGTGCGGCGGCGGTAATCAGGGAGATGATCGCGAATGGCAACGCGAAAACGGTGTGTTTGAAAGCGATCATCTCACCCGTTTCGCGGAGCCCGGCAAGAACGCGCCCCGCTGCGCCGGTCAGCCCCGCCATCGGAGGCCGAGGTCCTCAGAGGGGATGGCAAGGAGATCGAGTAGGCGCATGCAGTAATGATCGACGAAGATCCGCTGCGCCGTTTCTTCGTCGGGTGTGAGGTAAAACGCGGGCAAAGGCGGGACGACGTGGGCACCGGCCCGCGCCAACCTGAGGAGGTTTTCGAGCAGAATTGTCGACATCGGGGTTTCGCGGATGCCGATCAAAAGGGGCCAACGTTGCTTGAGCGCCACATCCGCGACCCGTTGTGCGAGGCCGCGCGAAATGCCGTGGGCAAGCGACCCGGCCATGCCGGCGGAACACGGCAGCACCACGACCCCGTCGAGGC
>Ga0307423_1000626_pt1 | contig 23497 bp, 17 predicted proteins | sample SalMarWE160310MG_FD_202154 | JGI IMG/M metagenome (GOLD analysis project Ga0307423, IMG submission 202154) | Salt marsh sediment microbial communities from the Plum Island Ecosystem LTER, Massachusetts, United States - WE1603-10 | ecosystem: Environmental > Aquatic > Marine > Intertidal zone >...
GGCGAGATCCTCTACCTGAACCAGCGCGAGGCGCACGGGGGACCCTACTCCCCCTGGTTCTTCACCCGCGAAGAGGCGGGTGGCGGTGTGCTGATGGACATGGCCTGCCACGCCATCGAGCTGGTGCGCTGGGTGATCGGAAAGCCGCCGGTGGCCAAGGTGACCGCGCATGCCGCAAACGCGCTGCATCGCGAGAAGACGGAGCTGGAGGATCACTCGGTGATCCACCTCGAGTTCGCCGATGGCATCACGGCCATCTGCGAGGCCTCATGGGTCCTCCAGGGCGGCATGCAGTCACGTCTCGAGCTCTGGGGAACCGAGGGCTATTTGGATGTCGATCTCCTTCACGGGAGCGGCCTCGAGCTCTACACTCACCGGGGGAGCCCGCAGCACATGGCGCCGCCCGGGTGGACGATGACCCTTACCAACTGGGTGGTCGAGAACGGCTATCCCCAGGAGCTCTCCCACTTCCTCGAGTGCTTCCGCGAGGGCGTCACTCCCCGCGAGTCGGGTGCCGACGGACTCGTCGTGCTCGAGATTCTGGTCGCCGCATACGAGTCCGCCGCCACGGGTCGCACCGTTCCGCTCCCCTATCGCCCAGAGGGTATCGAGCGGGCCGTCGATCCCTGGCTGCGAACGCAGGGGTAGCCTCCCCTTCCACTCCGCCGGGGGCTCACCGTCGGTATACTCCTGGTCTGGGAGGTCTCGGTTTGTCGGAGCTGATCGCTGGCACCAGCGCGGTGGTGCTCGAAACGCCGATCGGTGCGGAGATGATGGGGTACGGAGCGCGCACCGGAACCGCAACCTCGCTTCACGATCCCCTTCACGCCCGGGCGCTCTACCTCGCCTCCGACTCGGATCTGCTGCTGATCGAGTGCGAGCTCTGTCTGCTGGCTCCCTCTCAGGCCGAGGGAATCCGCGAGCGCATCGCGGCGAAGACCGGCGTGGCCCGGGAGCGGATCCTGGTCGGCTGCATCCACACCCACTCGGGTCCGGATACCGGCCTCGGTGCCCTGCTCCTGGGCTCCGAGCCACCCGATCACGTGGCACCGCTCCTGGAAGCCGCGACCCTGGCCGGAGTGCAGGCGCACGCCAACGCAGCGGCCGCGCGGCTCGGCGTCGGCTGCGCGGAGGCGCAGATCGGGCGAAATCGCCGCCGCGCGGACGGCCCCCTGGACACCGAGGTCCTGGTGATCCGCGTCGACCGGGCCGATGGCTCGCCGCTGTCCGTACTCTACCTCCACGGTTGCCATCCCACGGCTCTGGGTCACGACAACCTGGCCTACTCGGCGGACTGGCCCTGGGCCGCGGGACGCGCCATCCAGGAGGGGCTCCCCGGCTGCAACCCCATCTTCGCCCTCGGCGCCCACGCCGACGTGGATCCGCGGACCCGCGGTCTTCTGGACCTGGGGATCCCCGGTCAGAGCGTGGGTGTGGGCTTCGATCAGGTGGAGGTCCTGGGTCGCGAGATCGGACAGGCCGTGGTCGGGGTGGCCTCGGCCATCGAGACGCGGCCCGAGGTGCCGGTGGCCGCCGACTCCTCGAGAGTCCGGATTCCCGTCCACCGGTCCGATCTGGAGCGACGTCGTCGAGAGGCGCTGGCGGCTCTGGGGCTCCCGCCCGACTCGGAGGCGAGCACCGGCGACCTGTATCGGTTGGAGGCAGAGCGCACCGCCGATCTCTCCCTGGAGGAGCGCCGCGAGCGGATCGCCAAGGTGCGGCTCTATCTCCGTGATCGCACAGCCCGCCGCTTCGCCTTCGGAGAGGAGCCGGAGGTGGAGGTCCAGGTGCTCCGAGTCGGCGACGCACACCTGCTCGGGCTTCCCCTGGAGCCGACGGTGGACGTGGGTCTCGACTGGAAGCGACGCCTGGGCGGACGGCACGCCGCCGTGGTGGGAATCGCGAACGGCTGGCTTCGCTACCTCCCGCACCTCCGCAACTTCGAGGAGACCTTCGCCGATCAGAAGTACGAGATCCTCCAGTCGACCCTGGTGCCGGACGCTTCGGACCGCCTGCTGGCGGAGGCCGAGCGCCTGGATCGGTTGCTCACAAGCGAGCACGCGCCATGAACCGAGAGCGCATCGCGGATCTGCTGCGCCGTGAGTCGGCTGGCGGCCGTGTGACGGCAAACGGATGGCTGCGATCCGTTCGCCACTCCAAGGGGGTCTCCTTCCTGGACCTGACGGATGGGTCCTGCCTGTCGGGAATCCAGGGCGTGGTGGATGCAGAGGCTTCGAAGCGCGAGCCCATCGTGAGCTCTCTCGGGACGGGCTGCGCGGTGCGGGTGACCGGCGAGCTGGTGGAGTCACCGGGGAAGGGCCAGCGCTTCGAGATCCGCGTCGAAGAGGTCGAGCTGATTGGGGATGTAGGTTCAGACTATCCCCTTCAGAAGAAGCGTCACAGCTTCGAGTTCCTTCGCAGCATCGCCCACCTGCGTCCCCGCACCAACACCATCGCCGCGGTGATGCGGGTGCGCAACGCGGCGTTCCGCGCCATCCACGACTTCTTCCAGGAGCGCGGCTTCCTGCTGCTGCACTCCCCCGTGATCACCCTGGCGGACGCCGAGGGCGCGGGCGAGATGTTTCGGGTCACCTCCCTGGATCCCTTGGAGCCACCCAGAAGGGATGGGGGGGTGGACTGGAGCCAGGATTTCTTCGGCCGCCAGGCCTACCTCACCGTGTCGGGCCAGCTGGAGGCGGAAATCGCCGCCCTGGCCCTGATCGACGTCTACACCTTCGGCCCCACCTTCCGCGCGGAGGACTCCAACACCAGTCGGCACCTGGCCGAGTTCTGGATGGTCGAGCCGGAGATGGCCTTCTGCGATCTGGACGGTGAGGTGGAACTCACCGAGGTCTTCTTGAAGGAGGTCTTCCGGAGCGTCCTCGAGCGCTGCCCCGAAGACCTCCGGTTCTTCAACGACCGCATCGACCCGACCGTGCTCGAGACCCTCGAGCACGTCATCAGCTCGCCCTTCGAGCGGCTCTCCTACACCGAGGCGGTTTCGATCCTCGAGAAGAGCGGCCGCAGCTTCGAGTTCCCGGTGAAGTGGGGAGCGGATCTCCAGAGCGAGCACGAGCGCTACATCACCGAGGAGTACCTGAAAAAGCCCGTGGTGGTGACCGACTACCCCCAGCAGATCAAGGCCTTCTACATGTACCGGAACGACGACGGGCGCACCGTTCGTGCCATGGACGTGCTGGTGCCGCGGATCGGCGAGATCGTGGGCGGCTCCCAGCGTGAGCACCGCCACGACGTGCTCCTCAGCCGCATGGAGGAAGCCGGTCTCGACCGCGATGCCTACTGGTGGTACCTGGACCTGCGCCGCTACGGCTCGGTGCCCCACGCCGGCTTCGGTCTGGGCTTCGAGCGGCTGGTGCAGTTCATCACCGGCATGTCCAACATCCGCGACGTGGTTCCCTTCCCGCGGGTGCCGGGGTTCGCCGAGTTCTGAGGGGAGCCGGGGGGCGCGGGCCGGGGGCCGTCGCCGCCCGGTGATTCCCGTGGGTCTCGCGTGGGTGAGCGGGTCCTTTCTGACTATAACACCGTTAGCTATCTTTCACGGTGTTCCATGCGAACCCTCTCTGCCGAGCAGCGCCGCAGCCAGCAGCGCGCCGACGCCCGTCGCGCGATCCTGGACGCCACCGAGTCCCTCCTGGTCGAGGAAGGCTACGAATCGTTCTCCATTCGGCGCCTGGTGGAGCGATGTGGGTACACGGCTCCGACCATTTACCACCACTTCGGTGACAAGCCCGGGCTCCTCGACGCACTGCTCGAGGAGGTCTTCCAGAAGCTGGTGCGGTCGATTCGCCGGGTCCCCGAGAGCGACGACCCGATCGAGTACCTGCGCGCGCTGGCCCGGGCCTTCGTGCGCTTCGGGCTCAAGAACCCGACCCACTACCGGCTGCTGACCCAGCCCCGGGATCCCGCTTCGCAGGTGCCCCGCTCTGCCGAGGAGGCGCGGGAGCTTCTCGAGAAGCCCCTGCTCGAGCTCTGGGAGCTGGGAAGACTGCGCAGCGGCGACGCCAGGAGCGCCAGTCAGTCGTTCTGGGCGCTGGCCGATGGGCTGATCCACCTCCAGAGCTGCCGCCCGGAACACGACTGGTCGAAGTCCGTGGTGGAGGACTCCATCGGCGCGTTGCTTCGCGGGCTGATCGTGCCCGCAAGCCACTCCAGATGAGCGCGCCGCAGGCGAGGCGGAAGATGAAGATGGGAAGTGCCGTCTGCGGTTCCCTGCTGCTGGCCCTGCTGATGGCCTGCGGTGCAGGTGACGAGCGGGAAGAGCTGGGGGCTCCTCCCGTGATGATCGCGAACGTGGAGGTGCGCAATCTCGAGGACCACATCGATGCGACCGGTGAGCTGGTGGCCAAGGAGGAGGCGCAGATCGCCTCCGAGGTCTCTGGCCGGATCACCGAGGTCCTGGTCGACGAAGGCGAGGCGGTAGAAGCCGAGCAGGTGCTGCTGGAGATCGACCCGGAGCGGCGCAACCTGGAGCTCGCCGAGGCGCGGGCGGGGCTGGCGGAGACCGGCGCCGCCCTGGGGGAGCAGGAGCGCGACTACCGACGCGCAAGGACGCTCCACGCGCGGGGGATCGCCTCGGAGGCGGACCTCGATCAGGCCGAGACGGCGCTCGCCCTGGCCCGCTCCCGCGCCGAGTCAGCCCGCGCCCGGGTCGGCGTGGCCGAGCGCGCGGTGCGGGATGCGAGCGTCCGGGCCCCCTTCGCGGGCCTGATCGCGCGGCGCGAGGTCAGCCGCGGCGAGTTCGTGAACGTGGGTCAGCCCCTCTTCGAGCTGGTGGCCCTCGATCCCGTCGAGGTGGAGTTCCACCTGGCGGAGCGCGACTCCTCGCGCGTGGCGCTTGGACAGGAGGTGCGCATCAGCGTCGCGCCCTTCCCCGACGAGACCTTTCACGGAGTCGTCACCGTGGTTTCGCCCATCATCGACGCGCGCACCAGAACCCTGCGCGTGAAGGCGCAGATCGACAATCCCGAGGGACGCCTGCGTCCCGGTCTCTTCGCCAGGGCCGACCTCGGCATCGCGGTCCGCGAGGGCATCCTGCTGGTGCCGGAGGAGGCGATCCTGTTGCGGTCCGACGGCTCGGTGGTCTTTCGCCGCGCAGAGGGGAACCGGGTGGAGCGAGTGATCGTCGAGACCGGCGACCACCGCGGCACCCAGGTCGAGATCGTCCACGGACTCGCGCCCGGCGACCAGGTCGTCACCCGCGGTCAGGCCGGTCTCGTCGACCGTGCTCTGGTCTCACCGCGCAACGCCGACGGAAGCCCGGTCTCCACCGCCGTCAGTGCGGCCGGCGACACCGCAGAGAATATCCCGTGAGCCCCATCGACCTCTTCATCCGGCGCCCCATCCTCACCTGGATGCTGATCCTCTCCCTCGTCGTCTTCGGTCTGCTCGGGTACACGCGACTCGGCGTCGACCAGTTCCCCAAGATGGAATACCCGGTGGTCACGGTAAACGCCCAGCTCGAGGGGGCGAACCCCGAGGTGATGGAGGAGGACGTCACTGACGTCCTCGAGGAGTACTTGAACGCCATCGCCGGTGTGCGTTCGCTTCGCTCGACCACGACCCAGGGAGGGGCGTCCATCGCTGTCGAGTTCGAACTCGACCGGGACATCGAGGTTGCCGCCCAGGACGTCCGCGACAAGGTCGCTCGTGCGCGCTACCAGCTGCCTCGCGATCTCGACCCTCCCGTTGTCGACAAGGTGAACCCGGCGGATCACCCCATCCTCTGGGTGCCGCTCCACAGTGATCGGCCTGCCGTCGAGGTGAGCGAGTACCTGCGCAAGCAGGTGAAGCCTCGGCTCGAGACCATCGATGGCGTGGCTGCCATTCTCGTGTTCGGCCGGCGGGATCGGAACATCCGCATCTGGCTGGACGGAGAAGAACTGCGGGCGCGCGGGCTGGCGGCGACGGACGTTCTGGCGGCGATACGACGGGAGCACGTCGAGATTCCGGGCGGGCTCGTCGAGAGCGACGCCATCGAGTACTCCGTCAAGACCGACGCGGAGTTCCGCAGCATCGAAGAGCTCGGCGGCCTGATCATCGCCGAGGTCGACGGCGCGCCGGTCCTGCTCCGCGACGTCGCCAGGGTGGAGGACGGCAGCGAGGACGTTCGCACCCACGCGCGTTACGACGGCCGCATGGCACTGGGCGTCGGCATTCGCAAGCAGTCCGGTGGCAACACGGTGGCCATCACCGACGAGGTGCGTGCGCGGATCCACAAGATGCAGGCGCTTCTTCCCGGGGGAATGCACTTCAAGGAGGGAGAGGGACTCGCAGACTTCTCCGTCGCCATCCGGGAATCCATCCAGGAGACGCTCTTCGCCCTCCAGCTCGGTGCGGTGCTGGCGACCTTCACCGTCTTCGGCTTCCTGCGCCGCTGGCGACCCACGCTCATCGTCGGAATTTCGATTCCCTTCTCGCTGATCAGCACCTTCGGCGTGATGTGGGTCTTCGGCTACACGCTCAACACCATGACGCTGCTGGCCATGACACTCGCGGTAGGCGTGGTGATCGACGACGCCATCGTCGTCCTCGAGAACATCGAGAGACATCGGGAGCAGGGTGAGAGCTCTCGAGAGGCCGCCTCCAAGGGCACCAAGCAGGTCGCCTTCGCCGCCACCGCAGCGACGGTCTCGATCGCGGCCGTCTTCGTGCCGGTGGTGTTCGCCCGGGGCATCGTTGGCAGCTTCCTCAGCGAGTTCGGCGCCACCGTGGCCAGCGCCGTGATGCTCTCCCTCGTCATCGCGCTCACTCTCACGCCCATGCTCGCTGCGCGCATCCCCGCCGCGAAGGAGCGCTCGCACGGCAGCATCTACCACCGTCTGGAGCAGGGATTCGACTGGCTGGAGTCTCAATACAAGGCAGTGCTCTTCTGGGCGCTCTCCCATCGGGCGGCGACTCTGGGTATCGCGTTTCTCTCCCTGGTGGCTGCCGCCGGCTTCGGCTCCCGGCTGGGCAGCGAGTTCTTTCCCCCCGCCGACACGGGGCGCATCTTCGTGCGCATGGAGACGCCTCCCGGCACCAGCGCCGAGGCGACTCTGGAGATCATGAAGATGAACGAGCGCTGGGCTCTCGCCCAGCCCGAGGTGGCGGGAGCCTTCTCGGCGATCGGCCTGGGAGGGAGCCAAGGCGAGGGCCAGCCCACCGAGGGAGTCATGTTCATCGTCCTCAAGCACAAGAGCGAGCGGGAGCGGGGCGCCCTCGAGCTGATCAGGGAGGCGCGCAGGGTGATGGGTGCGATCCCCGGCCAGCAGGTGCGAATCTTCGACCTGTCCGGGATGATGTCGACCCACAGCGGGGAATTCTCCTTCGACATCCAGGGCGATCTAGACCTCGAGACGCTCGACACTCTCGCCGACCGCATGATGTCGGAGCTCGACGCACGGGGTGGCTACGTCGACCTGAACAAGAGTCTGAAGCTCGGCCGTCCGGAGATCCGGGTGATCCCGGACCGGGAGAAGGCCGCCGCCCTCGGTGTCGATGCCACCACCCTGGCCAGCACCATCCAGGCCATGATCGGTGGAGTGGACGTGGCCACCTTCAAAGAGGCGGGCAGCCGCTACGACATTCGCGTGCGCCTCGACGAGAAGGACCGGCGGGACCCCTCCGCCATCGAGCGGCTCTACGCGCGTACCCGGGACGGGGGCATCGTCGAGCTGCGAAACCTGGTGCGCGTCGAGAAGGGAGCCGCTCCGGCGGCCATCACGCGTGTGGATCGTCACCGGAGCGTGGAGATTGGCGGCAACCTGGAGGGAAAGAAGCTCGACGAGGCCATCGCCGAGGCCCGGTCGATCGCTGAGGAGATCCTCCCCGAAGGTGTGAACCTGACCCTGGCCGGACAGGCCGAGGCCTTCGCGGAGGGCTCGGAGCAGCTCACACTGACCATCGGGCTGGCGATCCTGGTGATCTACATGGTGCTCGCCGCCCAGTTCGAGAGCCTGGTCCACCCCCTCACCGTGATGCTGGCAGTCCCTCTGGCAATGGTGGGTGCCCTGGGTGGGCTCTACATCTGGGGCATGACGATCAACCTGTTCAGCATGATCGGGATCATCCTGCTCTTCGGGCTGGTCACCAAGAACTCGATCCTGCTGGTGGACTACGCCAATCAGCTTCGCGCACAGGGAATGGGCAAGCTGGAGGCCATGCGCACGGCCGCGCCGATTCGCATGCGCCCGGTTCTGATGACGGCCCTCTCGATGATCCTCGGAGTGGCCCCCGCCGCTCTGGGAATCGGGCCTGGAGCCGAGACCCGGGCGCCCATGGCCGTGGCCACGGGGTGCGGAATGATCTCATCGACGCTTCTCACTCTCGTCGTGGTTCCCGTCTTCTACCTGGTGCTAGAGGATCTCGTGGAGGGTGTGAAGCGCCGCCTGCGCCACCTGCTGCGACGCAGCGGCGCGTCGGGCGAGGTGCCCCTGACCCGCTGAGAAAGGCGGGCTAACAGCGCTCCAGGCGAACCGGAATGCCGCTCAGGACGGCGGTTCCCGAGAGGGGATCGATCTCGGCGGGATCGGTGAGATCGTTGATGCTGGCCCCCGCGTGCTCGGCGGCGACCCGGAGCCGGATCCCCGGAGCTCGATGGCCGTAGCCGTGCGGAAGGGAGACCACGCCCCGCATCACGTCTTCGGTGAGCTCCGCCGCAACCTCCACCGCGCCGACGCGGCTGGTTACCTTGACCCGATCACCGGACCGGATCTGGTGCGCCTCGGCATCCGCCGGATGGATGTACAGGACGCAGCGCATCCGCCCCTTGACCAGGCTGGGAAGGTTGTGCGACCAGCTGTTGACGGTGCGCATCTCCCGCCTCCCGATCAGCAGCAGCGGAGGCGGCGTATGGGAGAGACTCGCGCGCAGGCGCGGCAGATCGGCGACGATCTCCTTCGGCGCGATGTCGATCTCCGGTCCGGCCCCGTCGGCTCGCCTCGGGAGCCGATCGGGAAGGCAGGGCGAGAGCGGCCCCAGATCGATGCCGTGTGCCGAACCGCGCAGGCGCTTCACGGTGACGCCTTCTCTCCACGGGCGGATTCCGCTTCCGTGGGGACCGCTACGAAGAGCGAGGTCCAGCACGATCCGCGAAGCCCGCTCCCCGCCCAGAGCGGAGAGGGCGCGAAGGCCCAGGGCCTTCGCCCGCCCGGAGACCCCGCGCGCCCGGAACAGACGACTCGCCAGCGCGAGAATGATCTCGGCGTCGTTTCTGGCGTCGTCCGGCGGGTCGAACACCGCGGGAGACCAGCGGGTGGTGTTCCGGACCGAGAGGAGCTGGAAGGCCAGGTCGAAATGATCTCTCTCCAGAGGACCCACCGGAGGGAGGATCAGATCGGCGTGCCGGGTGGTCTCGTTCAAGTAGAAGTCGATCGAGACCATGAAATCGAGCGCGTCGAGCGCGTCGCTCAGCCGATGGCCCGCAGGTGAGGAGAGCACCGGGTTCCCCGCCAGTGTGACGAGCGCGCGAACCTGCTGGTCGCCGGGCGTCTCGATCTCCTCGGTGAGAGTCGCGGTGGGGAGCTCTCCCATGAACTCGGGGGTTCCGCGGGTGCGCGAACGCCAGCGCCCTCGCTCGGTCGGCGGCTGGAGCTTCAGCACGTCCACCGGCGGATTCGCAAACATCGCGCCACCGGCGCGGTCGAGGTTGCCGCTGACGATGTTGAGCGCTTCGATCAGCCAGCTGGTGGTGGTCCCGAAGGGCACCGTGCTCGTCCCCATGCGGCCGTAGCAGACCGCGGTTGGCGCCTCTGCAAAGGCGCGCGCCATCCCGTGGATCGCCTCCGCGGCGATCCCCACCCGCTCTGTCACGGCCTCTGGTGCGAAATCGGCCACCGCCTCCTCCAGCACATCCAGCCCTCGGACGTGAGGCTCGAGATCGCCGATCTGGACGCGACCTTCTGCGAAGAGGCAGCGGATCAGCGCCGCAAGCAGCAGGGGATCGGTTCCCGGACGGATGAAGTGGTGCTCGTCGGCGAGATCCGCCGTCTCGCTGCGCCGTGGATCGATCACGATGACCCTTCCGCCGCGCTCCCGGATTTCACGCAGACGCGCGCGCATGCCCGGCGCCGTCATCAGGCTGCCGCCCGAGACCACCGGATTCGCGCCGATCATCAGCAGGTGATCGGTCCGGTCGAGGTCCGGCACCGGCATCAAGAAGCCGCTTCCGTACATCCAGTGGCAGGCGAGCTGTCTGGGAAACTGGTCGAGGGAGCTGGAGCTGAAGCGTTTCCTCGTCGCCAGCGCCGCGACCAGCGCGTCGGAGAAGAGAATCGCGCCCAGGTTGTGGACGATGGGCTCTCCCAGGTAGATCGCGGCGGCATCGCTACCGTGCTCGCGCTGCACCGCCAGGATTCCCTCGGCGGCCAGGTCCAGGGCATCGCCCCAGCCGATGCGCTCCCATCCGTTCCCGGTGCGCCGGATCGGATGGCGCAGACGGTCGGGATCTTCGTGCAGGTCCTCGAGTGCCGCGGCCTTCGCGCAGATCTGGCCCCGGCTGAGCGGATCGCGGTCGTCGCCGCGAATGGCGGCGATCTCTCCGTTCTTCAGCCGCACTTCGATTCCGCAGCAGGCCTCGCATAGCGTGCAGGTCCGATGAACGATGCGCTCCACGAGGATCTCCTGGGCCGCGTGCTGTGCTTCGAATCGCCGCGGCAAGCCGTACCAGGCTACCAGACCTCACGGCGGAGGAGCTTCCGCAGTTGAACGCCGGCGCAGACGGCTGGGATTCGGCTCGCGTTCGCCCGGGCTGGTGCGGGGCAAGACGTTCGGATGGCGGAGTCTGCGGCGTATGGTGAGTTACCTACGGCAATCCTCCCCTGTCGAGGCTGGCAAGGACGGGATTTCCTTGGCCCGATCGTCTGGAGTCTCCGGGGCCGTTCCGTGGGGATGGCCTTTTCCCTCAAGGCGGGGGCTCGTCGGTTCGATCCTAGTCTCACCCGCCGTAGCTCGTGCGGCCAGGTCAGGGGAAGTCCCTAAGTGAGTGCAGAGGAATCCGAGAGCAAAGCGGTAGAGGGATTGGGATCGGGTCGGCGGATCCGCGATCTGCTGGAGGACACCCTGAACCTGGCGCCCGACGCCTTCGAGGAGCGGCACGGCAGCGCCTTCCTGTTGATGAGCGCCGCCGAGCTCAAGCAGGCTTCCGGTCCTCGTCCGACACAGGTGCGGGGTCTCCCCGGCTCCGCCTCCGACCGCACGGCGCATCTCAGGCTGATGGTCTACCCCGTGGTTCGCACCGAGCGATCGATCTTTCCCTTCGTCACGGTGGGGCGGACCCAGAACAACGACATCGTGTTTCCCGAGGTGACGATCTCGCGGTTTCACGCCTTCTTCAAATCAGATGACGGTGGTGGATTCTCTCTTCAGGACGCCGGGTCTACGAATGGCACCACCGTCAACAATCAACCCGTCCCCGCCCAGCGAAAGGGCCCCGCCATCCGCCTGAAGTCGGGAGACAACCTCCGCTTCGGCGCCGTGGAGGTCACCTTCCTTTCGGCCCAGGCGCTGAGAGAATTCATACTCGAGTTCGACGTCGGGTAGGCCAGGGCCCCTCAACGAGGTTCTAGCCCGGGAATCCTTCGCGTGAAAACCGCACCTCCTCGACAGCACCCCTCGTAGACGAAATCCACGAGAGCGTTGAGCGAGGTGAAACGAAGTCCTTTGCAACCGCCGCCTTCGGGTGGCCCAACTGGGGCAAGTCTCACCTCCTCGTCCGGTGAAACCCCCTGCGGAACAGAGGCAATTACAGAAGATATTAGAAAAGACGCCCTTCTGTGATGACCGTCACCTCGCGCCGACGGCGATTCGCCGAAAAGTGAACCGTCGCGCGGAGCTGGGAGCACCGATGCTTTCGGGCTGCGCACGGGTGGCTCGGATGGGGGCTGCCGTCGAGCGGTAGAGGAGAGGGACCACCGAAAATGCGCAGCTTTGCATGCTGGGCGGTCGCCGCGGCCGCGTTTGTCCTCACGAGTTCTTCGGTGCTTGCTGCGGTCGCCGTGCCGGGAAACAGCGCCCATTTCGCCTGGGCGCCATCCACCGGGCCCGTGCAATCCTACCTGGTCGAGGTGGCCCGGAACGGCGGGGCCTTCAAGACGGAGAGAATCGTCTCGGCGCCGCAGGTGACCATCCCCGGCGCGCCCGCTGAGAAACTCAGCATCCGCGTCACCGCGTTGGGATCGAACGGCAGCCGCAGCGCTCCCTCTCCGATCTCGGACCTCATCCAGTTCATTGGGTCTGGTGGCGCCGACAAGAGCGGGAGCAACGCCGACAAGAGCGGGAGCAACGCCAACAAGAGCGCGAGCAACGCCGGCAAGAGCGCGAGCAACGCCAACAAGAGCAGGAGCAACGCCGACAAGAGCGGGAGCAACGCCGACAAGAGCGCGAGCAACGCCAACAAGAGCGCGAGCAACGCCGGCAAGAGCGCGAGCAACGCCGGCAAGAGCGCGAGCAACGCCGGCAAGAGCCGGACCAGCGCCAACGATGCCTCGAGCCAGCCACCACCGCCGTCGGCGCGTCTGGCGCAGGGAGCGACGCCCCACGATTTCAATGGTGATGGGCGCACCGACCTGCTGTGGCACAACGTCGAGACCAACGCGGTGGCCGTCTGGCTGATGAATGGCGCGTCTTTCCCCAGCGCCGCCGTTCTCGGCACCCTGGAGCAGAATTGGAGCCCCGTCGGCTCCGGGGACTTCGACGGCGACGGGTATGCGGACGTGTTGCTGCGAAACCCCCTCAAGGGGATGTCCGAGATCTGGCTCATCGACAAGAGCCGGGTCCGCGACGCCACCTCTTTGAAAGGTCTCGGCGCCAACTGGAACGCCGAGGCGATCGGCGACTTCGACGGAGACGGCTACGCGGACGTACTGTGGCAAAAGAAGGAGAAGAGCCTGGTCTGGTTCATGCGCGGGTCAGCCGTGGACGAGGAGGCCTCCGGACCCGACGTCCGGGAGTCCTCGACGATCGCCTGCGCCCCGGAGCTGGATGGCGACGGTCGGTCCGACCTGATCTGGAGCGGCAGCGACGAGACCGCCGCGTGGCTGATGACGGGATCGTCACCCTGGCGGTCGGGCCGGGCCGGGCCGGTCATGGGGGCGAGCCTGGCGGTCGGCTGCGGCGACGCGGACGGGGACGGGTTCGGCGACGTGCTCTGGTACCACCCAGCGTCCCGGCGTGGGACTCTCTGGGTGATGGATGGCGACATCGGGATGGATCGATCGTTCGGGCTGCCGCCGCTTCGCTGGGGCTGGGTCATGGAAGCCTCGGGGGACTTCGACGGCGACGGGCTCGCCAACGATATCTTCCTGCGCCATGTCGCCACCGGTATGCTCGAGGTCTGGAAGCTCCACTGGAACCCCGCCCGCACCGGCTTCACCATCGTTTCCACCGAGTTCACCAGCAGGATGCCCCGGTCCTGGCAGGTCGTCTCTCCCTGAAGGTGCTCCCGCTCCGAGCTAGCGCCTCAGCCGCAGGAGAGGGACGGTCCACCTCCGCGCCACCACGCCCGCCTTCCCCGCGTTCCGAACCGGAGCACGTGGATGAGATGGGGATCGTTGCCATCCACCAGGAAGAACTCACCCGCACCGAAGGCCAGGCCCTTCGGTCCGGCGATCTCGAAGGGCGCGACATCGTAGCTCCCCACCACCTGCTTCGCGTTCCAATCGACCTGTACCAGCTTCTTGCGAAGGGTCAGGAGCCACAGCGAGCTGCCGTCGTAGGCCATCCCGGCGATGGCGCCCTCGGTGGTGGTCACCAGCAGACGGGGATTGCCCTGGTCGTCGGTGTCCGCGAGTCGGTTTCTCCCGATGTCGTACTCGACGACGCCCTCCCGGATGGCGAGGTAGAGCTTCCCCTCGATCACCACGGCCGGGCCGAACTTCCGCCCACCGGAAAGCTCCCGCCAGTCGACCAGCAGGAACCGCCCGCGCCCGTGCTTCTTCTGCAGCCGGAAGACCGCCGGCTTGTCCACCGGTGGGTCGAGATGCGGATTGTTGACCGTATTGAAGACGAAGAGAGTGCCACTGGCGGGATCGAAGGCGACCACCTCCAGCTCCCCCGTGTAGGAGCACTGCGTCCGGGGGTCCTGATCCCCGTCGTCGCAGCGCCCCGCCTCCGGGAAGGCTTCGATGATGTCGGTCGCGGTGAGGCGCGAGCGGAAGTGCCCCGTCCGCCGGTCAAATTCGAACACCGACATCGAGTTGTCGTCCCCGAGCCAGAGGTTGTCGTCCCCGGGCACGTAGACGATGGACTCGGTGTCGCCCACGTTCACCGAAGAATGCTCGAACGGCTTGGTCGGGATGGTGCGATCCTGGCATAGGGCGATCACCGGCCCGGCCTCCGGCTCCGGCGCGAGCGGACCGTACGCGCAGGAGGCCGCACTGAGCACCGAGAGCATGACTGCCACCCTCATCAGCTTGTCTTCCATGCCACTCCCCTCTCGAGCGATGGATCGGCCGGTTCGAGACGAGATGCTAGCTCGCATTCCTCACCGGGTCGCGCAGCGGCGGCCGCGCGTCGGGCCGAGGCGCTCTGCTACCCTCGGCGCGAGGGAGGGCAACGTCCATCGGAAGCCTCGTACCCCGCGCCTTGAAGCTGCGCTACTGGCGCATCGAGAAGAGGTGGTATTCCGCCTGGCCCCGGGCTGCGAATCGGCTACCCCTGCCCGATTTCCTCGGCATCGGAGCGCAGAAGGCCGGAACCACCTGGCTCTGGGAGAACCTTCGCCGACATCCGGAGATCTTCCTCCCCGGCAAGAAGGAGCTGCACTACTTCGACAACAAGTTCGACCAGTCGCTCCGCTATTACACGCATCGGTTCGAAGAGGCGCGCGGTCGGATCAAAGGCGAGATCACCCCGGCGTACGGAATTCTTCCGCGCGAACGGATCGGTTTCATCCGCGCGATCATGCCGCGTGTCCGCCTGATCTTCCTGATGCGGGACCCCGTCGAACGCGCCTGGTCCCAGGCGGTCATGGACCTGGTGGTGCGGAGTGGAAGAGCGCTCGACGAGGTTTCCGAGTCGGAGTTCCTCGCCTTTCTGGAGTCGGAGCGCTCGGTCAGCCGAGGCCTCTATTGCAGGATCCTCGACAACTGGCTGGGCTCATTCCCATCGGAGCAGCTCTACGTCGGCTTCTTCGAGGACATCCGCGAGCGGCCGAGGGAGCTCATGAGCGAGCTTTTCGCGCACCTCGGGGTCTCATGCGACGTCGACTGGAGCTCGTTCCCGTTGGGGCGCGTGATCGTGCCAAGTGTCGTGCCCCGCGGAGAAGGGGCGCAGGACCGACGCATCCGCACGGCACCGGGTGACACCGGGGGCGAGCCCGTCCCCTGCCCCGATTCCGTCCGGGAGCGGCTCGGGCAGCTCTACGCGGAAGAGCTGGCGCGCCTGTCGGAGCGGTATGGGAAACGCGTCGCCCGCTGGCAGTGTGAATGATCGCCTGGCGGCTCACCAGAGTTCGTCCACGCGATGCAGGATCTCGAGGAAGCTCCTCCGCTCCCGCTTCAGATCGTGCAGGATGAAGGTCTCCCTCGCGGCAGCGAGGCGCGGCTCCGCGTCGGCGGACGCCAGGCGCCGGGCCGCCTCCGCCGCGGCGCGAATCGCCTTTGTCGAGAACGCGGGCAGGAAGCAGTTGCGGTCTGCCAGGCAGAAAGAGCGATTTCCCACGCAGTCGGGACACACCACGATCGTCCCCAGCCCCATGCCCTCGAGCGCGGGGATGTAGAAGCCCTCGATCTCGTGGGGCAGGAAGACCGTGATCCGGGCGCGATTCACGAGACCCAGGAATTCAGCCCTTGGAACCGGGTGGGTCAGCAGCCGGATCCGCCTGCCCGGCCTCCACAGGAGCCACCTGAGCCGGCGACCCAGCTCTGGCTGCTTCAGACCGGCGACGAAGAAGTCCAGATTCTTCTCGGCGAAGGGGATCGGCTCGGGGAGACGGTCATGGTCCAGACCGTTCGGAATCGTGAAGATCGGGCCCTCCACTGTTCCGGTGGCTCGGATCGATTCGGCGACCTGCTCGCTGACGCAGATGCGGATGGCCCGGTGCCGCAGGAACGGGTAGCGGGGATCATCCGCGAATCCGTGTCGAACGTGTTGGACCAGGTTGACGATGGGAACGGGGGATCGCGCGCGCTCGGACTCGGAGAGGTTGCGCCAGTCCGTTCCTCCCAGGAAGAGGAGGTCGGGTTGGCTGGGTGCGTCCGGGGCGAGAACCTGGCTCTGGATCTGGCGCCACGGGTTGGTCTCGTCCCAGACCGACTCTCGGGAGAAGCGGACCTTCGGCACGTGGTCGGGCGAGCTCCGCACGTGGTTGAAGTAGTCCCAGACCTTGAGATGGCCGCCCTGGAACTTCTTGAAGTCCCTGAAGAACAGCACCTCCTTCACGCGCCGCCCTCCCACGTACTGCCGAACGGTTCCGCTCGCACGGCCCGCGTCACCGCAGCGGGGCCCGCCGCCGAGGACGCGATTCTACCGCCCGTGCCCGCCCGTGCCGACAGGCAGCCCACCCGCCGATTTGACACCCGGCATCGCCTCCCAGATATTCCTTGCCGTGTACAGCGCTCCCGCGGCGTCTTCCTCGCCTCCGGAGATCCACTGATGTATCGCGAGAAGAAGACGAGGCTCACCGCCTACCGGAAGCTGACGGCCGGCTCCCGGCTGCTTCCGGACTTCGTCATCATCAGTGTCGAGCGGGGCGGCACCACGTCGCTCTACCGCTACATTACCACCCATCCCTGCGTGGATCCGGCCTTTCGCAAGGAGGTGCACTACTTCGACCTCAACTTCACGCAAGGCCTCTCCTGGTATCGAGCCCACTTTCCCACGCGCTGGCGGGCGGCCTGGGTGTTCTCCCGCCGGAGGCACCGGCTCCTCACCGGCGAGGCCAGCCCCTACTACCTGTACCACCCCCACGTTCCCGATCGGATCTACCAGACCCTGCCGGAGGTCCGGCTCATCGCGCTGCTGCGAAACCCCGTCGAGCGGGCCTATTCCCACTACCAGCTGAACCGGCGGCAGGGCAAGGAGCCGCTTTCCTTCGATGAGGCCATCGAGAGCGAGGAGCAGCGGCTGTGCGGCGAGTACGAGCGCCTCGTCCAGGACGCGACGTACTACAGTGACAACCACTATAAGTACGGCTACTTGACCCGCGGCGTCTACGTGGACCCCCTCGCGCGTTGGAGGGAGCGCTTCCCCGCCGGGCGCATGCTGGTTCTGAGGAGCGAGGACCTGTATCGCGACCCCCGCGAGACGCTCTTCCAGGTCAGCCGCTTCCTCGGGCTTCCGGAATGGGAGCCGGGCCAGCTCAAGCCCTACAATCAGAAGCCGTACTCCGACATCGACCCGAAGATGCGGCAGAAGCTGTCGGACTACTTCGAGCCCCACAACCGACGTCTCTACGAGTACCTCGGGCGTGACTTCGGCTGGAGCTGACGCCCCCCAGCCGGGCTGGGGGGCGTCCCTGGAACCTGGCGGGACCGGCTAGAGGTTCTTGGGGTTGCCCTGCTGGATCTTGATCCGGGCGCGGACCTGCCCCCGCCGGACGCGGAGATAGTGGTCGCCCTTCGGGACGATCGCGTCGCACTTGGGCTCTTCCATGCCCTCCCATTGGAAGCAGTTGCGCCCCTCCGAATCGACGAACCAGGTACCGATCACCTTGCCCGTGCCGTCGACCTTGCTTCTCCTGGCCATGCCATTCGCGGCGAAGTAGGCCATCCAGCGAAGGCCCGTCGCCTCTGCGCCCTTCATTCCCTCACCCAGCTCGGTGTTACCCACGAGGAGCTTCCGCACCTCGTCCCCGGAGAGGGCGTCCTGCATCGGCACGGTGGCCTCCGCCTCCGACGCCCCGGGCTCCTCCTGCGACTCCGCGGGGCTCGGCGCGAAGAAGCACGCCACTATCCCCAGAACGCCCAACGTGAATACCTTGATCATCCGTTGATTCTCCTCGCCCGGAGAGCGGCCGCTCTCCACCCCGGATCCTTCCTCGCCGCTCCCCGCCGACCGCGGCCGCGTCTCGATCGGGGACGGCGATGGTTGCTGCCTGCGTTACCTGCCGCAGTTCCTGGCGCCACAGCATAGCCCGACGAAGAGGCCTGCTCCTCGGGATCTTCCTGGTGGTCCGGCACGAGGGGAGCATCTGGCCCCGCAGCTCCAGCGGAACACGGGCCTAGGCCGCCATCAGACGGCTGGGACGCCGCTGTGCGAGCTGCGTCCGAACCTGAAGCCCCCAGGGGCTTCGCCTGCGGGGCCTCGCTGAGGTCCAGTCGGCCGGTCAGTTCCTGGGTCTCACGCAGGAGGCGGAGGCCGGAGGGGCGAGGGGTCCCTTCCGAAGCAGAGTTCGAGGTACTGGTCGACGGCTCGTGCGACCGCGAAGTCCTCGCTCCGGGCGCGCTGTCGATCGGGATTCGGGGGATCTCTCAAGACGCGCTCGATTGCAGCCGCCATCGCCTCGTCGTCGCCGACCGGTACCAGCTCTCCGTAGCGGCCGTCCTCCAGGATTTCCCTCGGTCCGCTCCGACAGTCCGTGCTCACGATGGGACAGCCACACGCCAGCGCCTCGATCACGACGTTGCCCAGACCCTCCGAGGCCGAGGACAGAACGAACACCGAGGCGAGGCGCATGTACGGGAAGGGGTTCGCGACAGCGCCGACGAAGTCGACGTCCTCGGCAACGCCCAGCTTTTCGGGCAACGCCGCCAGCTCCGCGCGGTATCCCGCGTTCTTCCCGACCTTGCGGTCGTCGCCCACGATGACCAGACGCGCCTCCCGATCCTTGCGAACTCGGGCGAAGGCGCGAATCAAGGTGGCGAAATCCTTTGCCGGCCCGATACGTCCGACGCCGAGGATTACCGGCGGCGCCCCTTCCGAGAACCAGGGATGCGCGAGCCGACAGGCGCTCATGACGTCCACGTGAGGTCCGGTCACGGGGTTGTACACCGTCGTGATCTGCTCGCGTGGGATGCCCGCGTGCGCCGAGAGCTCGTCTCCCACGCCGTTGGATACGGATACGATGACATCCGCCTGCAGGTAGGTGTGTCGCAGGAGCGCGGGTGGTACGCCGAAGCGGTAGCGGCTCGCACCAGCGGTGTCCGATACAGGTGAGCTCTGCTCGAAGACCACGACGGTTGCGTCGATTCCCGAGAGGCGGCGCGCCCAGACTGCGATCATCCCCAGGGGCGTGGAGCCCGCCAGAAGAGCGTCCGGACGAGTCGTCCGACAGTAGGTCTCGAGGCTCGGCAAGCTGCGCAGCCTCGGGGACATCCCGCTTCGAAGCAGCATCAGGCTCGCCGCGGGGTCCGCGATCATGGCACGCACTCGAGCTCGCAGCGTCGAAGTCCGCTCGATCTCCAAGACGTCGACGCCGTCGGGCACCTCGTCCAGCAAGTCGCCTCGGAGCTTCGAAACCAGCAGATCCACGGCGTAGCCGCGCTCCACCATCTCCTTCGCGGCTCGCAACGCCGACCACTGGACTCCGCCGCCGCTCAGACTTCCCAGCAGGAAGGCGACGCGCCGTCGCGCGAGTCCGTTCGCTTCGCCCATTTTATCCGTCATCAGGTGCTCATGACCACATCACGGCCGCGACGCTATCGTGCACGATCCCGTGCAGGCCTTCGAAGTCGTGGTGGAGGGTATCCGCTCGCAGGCACCGACTCTCCATGATGCTTTCCATTGGGAAGAATCACAAGATATGCTTCCCCGCGCGCCTGGGATTCTGCAATCATCCGCTCCCGCCATGCAGGCCGGACCCAGGTAACGCAGCCTCTGGAGATCCCGACGCGATGCAATCGGGCTGGAAATGGAACCGGTAGCGCCTATCTTGTGAGCCGGAGCAGGAGAGATCCAACGAACCCTCGAGTGCCGAAGACGACGTCCTCCCAAAGTCGGTCTTCCTCGAAGCTCGAGGCCGCCCTCGGGACAGGAGCATTGGCGCTGGGTGCGGTACTGCTTGCACTCGCCCTGGCCGAGCTTGGATATCGGCTGGTCGATCCGTTCCCCTATTTTCCGCCGTCGGAGATCAACAAGAACCAGCACGGAAACCTGACCGAGTACCACCCACGCCTGGGGTGGCGCGGCGTGCCCGGGGGAAGTGCGCGATTCACCACCGAGAATGCCAGCACCTGGCTCCGACACAATGCCTTGGGGTTTCGGGACATAGAGCCGGAGCAGCGGTCTCCCGACAAGCCGGCGATCGTCTTCCTGGGTGATTCGTTCACCTGGGGCTACGAGGTCGAGTTCGACGAGATGTTCGTTTCCCTGCTGCGTCAGAGGAGAAAGGACTTCGAGTTCTTCAATCTCGCCCATCGCGGATATGGAACGGATCAGGAGTTGATGACTTTTCGCGAATGGCAATCGAAGCGGAAGCTGTACAAGGTGGTGCTGATGTTCGCCGAGAACGACGTCGCCGACAACAACTCCGACTGGCGCAACAGGAAGCCGAAGCCCAGGTTCGAGCTCAGGGAAGGACGATTGACGCTCACCAATATACCGGTACCGAAGGTTCCGGAGTGGAATTCCGAGAGAGGACTCCGGTCGAAGGGGCGGCCAGGTGGAAACTCTCTCCGGGAGTGGCTGCTGAGATCTCATTTGTATCGCGACGTGGAGTTCAGGATTCGGGAGATCACCGAGCCGGATGAATCCTACCGGGGAAGGTTCGGCGTGCCGGACTGCGCTGAGCTCGATCTGCGGGTGACGCGGGCGCTCCTGGCGGAGATCCGGGATGAGGCCGAGAGGCGGGGAAGTACGCTGGTGGTCTTCGCGATTCCTTCCAAGGGTGAGCTCTACCAGGGCGAGGCGCATCACCCCTATCAGCGCTGCATCGAGGCGCTCTGCCGCGAGCTTCGCATCGAGTTCCACGATCTGGCGCCTGCGCTCGAGGCCTCCTGCTTCCGCACCTATTATCGGTTCGGCAAGCACTGGACACCCCGAGGTCACGCCGTGGCCGCGGACGCGATCGAGGCCGTCTTGTTCTGAACGTGGCTCGGAGCGGACGCCCCCCGGCCGGGCAGGGGGCGTCCTCGAACTTGGCAGGGCCGGCTAGAGGTTGTTGGGGTTGCCCTGCTGGATCTTGATCCGGGCGCGCACCTGGCCGTGCCGGATGCGGAGATACTGGTCGCCCTCGGGGATGATCGTGTCGCACTTGGGCTCTTCCCCGCCTTCCCATTGGAAGCAGTTTCGTCCCTCCGCATCGACGAACCAGGTGCCCGTCACCTTGCCTCCGCCTTCGACTTGGCGCCTCCTGAGTGTGCCGTCCGCGGCGAAGTAGGCGGTCCAGTTGCGGCCCGTCGGCTCTTCGCCCTTCATTCCCTCGCCCTGCTCGGTGTTGCCCTGGAAGAGCTTCCGCACCTCATCGCCGGAGAGGGCGTTCTCCAGCGACACCGCGGGCTCCTCCGGGATCGCCTCGGGCTCCTCCTGAGACGCCGCGGGGCTCGGCGCGAAGAAGCAGAGCATCATCCATAAAACGCCTGCCGTGAAGGCTTTCATCATCGGTTGATTCTCCTCGTTGGAAGAGCGGCCGCTCTCCCGCCTGGATTCTTTGCCCCAACGACCGCGGCCGCGTCTTGGTCGGGGACGGCGATGGTCGCTGCCTGCGCGACACTCCCGTAGTGACTCGAGCCAGAGCATAGCCCGGCGACGCGCGACAGCTTCGCGATTCGAATCCCCGGGCTTAAGACGCCCTTAACCTGCATTTCTCACCGCGCCATGGGAAAGCGTGTGGCTCTTACTGCACTGAGGTCGATGTGCGCCTCTGGTGCCCATCGCCGCGCTATGCTGTGCGCCGATGGACGAGCGACCCAAGGGCTCATCCAGTGCGGGCTACCCGCTGATCGTCATCGGGATGCATCGCTCGGGCACGAGTCTCCTCACGAAGCTCCTGCACCATGCGGGTGTCCCCATGGGGAGCGACCGGAACGTCCACGAGGAATCCGCATTCTTCCTCGAGCTCAACAAGTTCCTGTTTCGCGCAGCCCACGCCGACTGGGACTATCCGCAGCCCGCGCTTCTCCTGCTGGAGGTGCCGGAGCTCCGCCAGGCGCTGGTGGAGCAGCTCCGCTCGGAGTGCACCTCGAGGAGGGCTCGGTCCTACCTGGGGTGGCGCCGCGCGCTGCGCAGCTGGCGCATGGACGCCCAGCCGGGCCCCTGGGGCTGGAAGGATCCTCGCAACACCTTCACGCTGCCCCTGTGGCTCGAGGTGTTTCCCGACGCGCGCGTCCTGAACGTCTACCGCAACGGCGTCGACGTCGCGGAAAGCCTCGTCGTTCGCGAGCGGCGCCGCGCGGCGCGCATCCACAACGCTGTCCGCTCCTGCCGCTGCCTGATCCACGAGCGGGCCTTCGAGCTGTGGACGGAGTACGTGACCGCGAGCCTTCGCTTCACCGCGGACCTCGCGCCCGATCGCGTCCACCAGGTTCGCTACGAGAGCTTCCTCCAGGCACCGGAATCCGGGCTTCGGGATCTTGCAGCCTTCCTTGGACTCGAGCTCTCCGATGCCGAGCTCCGAGCGCTCGCGACCGATGTGGAGCCAGAGCGCGCCCTCGCCTTCCGCGGGGATCCGCAGCTGGTCCGTCTCTACCGGGAGACGGCCCATCACCCGCTGATGCAGCGGCTCGAATACGGCGACCTCTCGTGTCTTCCGGCGATCTGACGGTCGATGTCATCCTTCCGACGCACGCCGGCGAGCGCTGGGTGGCCGAGGCGATTGAGAGCGTCCTCCGCCAGTCCCATCCCCTCTGGCGCCTGATGGTGATCGACGATTGCTCGCCGGACGCCACCGCGGACCGGGTCGAATCGCTGCTTCGCCGCGACCCCGATCGCATCACGCTGCTCCGCCTGGATCGCCCGCACCGCGCGGCGGGGGCCCGCATGGCGGGGATCGCCCGCACCAGCGGGGATCTGATCGCCTTCCTCGATCAGGACGACCGCTGGCTGCCGGGGAAGCTCGCCCGTCAGGTGGCGTGCTTGGCCGACGATCCCGCCCTGGCTGCCGTGCACACCGACGTGGAGATCATCAATGCGGACGGCTCGCCGCGCGCTGGCGCCGCCGACCGCGAGAACGCCGGCCGCGGCCGCATCGCCTGGGGAACGGGCTCCGGCCTCTCTGCGGTGCTGTTCCAGAAGAACTCCATCCGCCTCGCATCGAGCGCGGTGCGCCGCACCGCCTTCGAGGAGATCGGCGGATTCGATACCTCGCTCTTCGGCGGCGAGGACTGGGAGTTCTGGGTGAGGCTTGCCGACCGCTTCCCGATCGCGCACCTGCCGGAGGTGCTGACCCAACGGCGGGTCCACGCGGAAAACGTCAGCAGGGTCCACTCCCTCGAACGGAGCGCCGGCAAGCTGCGGGCCCTGGAGAAGATGAAGCGCCGCCACCACCACATCGCCCCGCTCGCCGCCGCCAAGCGCGACCAGCTTCTCCGGGAGGCGGCTCTCGCCGCGGCCAGGCAGCGCCGCCCCGTCCAGGCATCCCGGTACGCACTCTCGCTGGCGGCCCAGCGCTTCCGAGAGCTCTTCG
>Ga0307423_1000627_pt1 | contig 23472 bp, 20 predicted proteins | sample SalMarWE160310MG_FD_202154 | JGI IMG/M metagenome (GOLD analysis project Ga0307423, IMG submission 202154) | Salt marsh sediment microbial communities from the Plum Island Ecosystem LTER, Massachusetts, United States - WE1603-10 | ecosystem: Environmental > Aquatic > Marine > Intertidal zone >...
AAGCTCGTCAGGCAGATTCATCCGATCCACACGCCCGGTAAAGGTGTGTGATGCGTTCCCCGACACCCGGTAGCCGAAGGCGCGCAGCAGGCCACGCACGGTATTGATCCATTTCGACCGTGCCTCTCCCAGGCTCCGCCTGACAAGGAGCTTCGAACGCATCAGCTGCGCCTTCTCACTTCGGTGGCGCACCGGGGTCAGAAAGACTGGATCGATCCGCAGTAGCCGCGCTAACACCTCGGCGTCGACCTTGTCGTTTTTGAGGGTGCTCTCTGCGATCAGACGCACCCGCCGTGGGCTGCATACGATCACCTCGTGTCCCAGCCTCTCCAGCAACCGCGATACCCACGGAGACGACCCACCCGCTTCAACAACGATCCGCATCTGATCCCGGCAGGCAAAGAACTTTGTCAGCGCTGGGCGCGACGTCCTCACCCGCGAGGTCTCCATTACCTCGCCCTCTTCGTCCAAAACACAAATCTGACTGTACGAAACGTGGAGGTCGATGCCACAATACTCCATGCCGGTCTCCTTATCTTGGGCCTCGAGCCCGTATTAGATTTGGCGAGCATTGTGCTACGCCGTTTAGGAGACCGGCCTACTCATTCCATCTGGCACCCTTAGGTAGCGTCGTCAAGAACCGCAGCTAACACACGCTGCCGCTCATCAGGATGCGGTTCGGCAAACAGGCACCCGGCCCGCTCAACGTCAGCCAGCAACTCGGGCGCCGAATTGAGGATCACAACGTCGAGAAAACGGTCCCCGGGCAGCGTTTTCGCGACGGTTTCGGAAACCAGGTTGAGGGCCGCACGCATCGACCTCATCGCGGTCGGCTCGAGCCACACGAACAGCACCATACCCGGACCCTCACCCTGTTCGCAGACTTCGACGTCGACGAGGTAGGCAAAGGCCAGGTCGGGGCATACCTCGAGGCCCGCGCGGAGCCTTTTCTCGACCTCGTTTCCGAGCGGTTGGCCGGGCGGAGTGATGCGGAGCTGCTGATGCGGCGACATAGACCAATAGTAGACTACACGCTTACCGCTCGAATTCGGCCCAAATATGAGGTCAGTCATGGACGCCATCGAGGATTCGAGATACGGTTCCCCTGTGAAGATCCTGACCGCCATGTTGACTTTGCTGCTCACAGCCTTAGCCGGCGTTTGCCAGGCGGCAGTCGGCTTCGAAAGTGCACTCGAAAGCGCCCGCGAAGCCGGGCTCAACCATCGCTACAACGAAGTCATTGAGATTCTCACACCGTTCAACGCCAGTGATGATCCGGAAATCCGTTACATCACAGCGGCTGAGATCGGCAGGGCATACTTCCACCTCGGGCGCTACGGGGAAGCGCATCACGCCTTCCGTGAGGCGGTTCGCCTGCGGCCCGAACGGGCCGAAACCGCGATATATCTCGAGGCAACCTCCTATCTCATGGGCGATTCGGGGCAGGCTTACGCTATCCTGCGCGAGATTCTCAAAAGTGGCGCGCGCGATCTCTACTTCGCAGTCACCCTGCCTGGAGAGAGGCGGTTTCTGACCGATCCCACGGTCCACGAGATTATCGAGGAGTTCTCCGTCGATCTCTTGATAGACATCGAGAGGGCACGCGTTCTCGGTGTCGGTCTGGGAGATAGCCGGAGCGACGCGGTCGCCAGACTCGATGCACGATCATCTGACCCGGAAGCACCCGCCCTGACTGCCAGCGCTGGACCGGCCCTCATCTGGGCTTTCGGTTTTGACACCGAGCAACAACTCGATGACATCCTGCTCCAGGCCGAAAACATCATCCGATATACTCCGTACCGGATCCGATTCGGCGACACTCTGGACTGGCGCCTGACACCAGCCGCCGCCATCGCCGCCTGGGGGCCGCCCAGCCAGACTGCCGCCTCGGATGACGATGGCTTCGTCATCAGCTGGGATCTTCCCGGTCACCGCCTGACGCTCGATTTCGGCCGACCGCGACCCCCGAGACCGCTCGGGATTCAGGAGGGCGCAGCGATGCTCCGAACAGTTCAGTTGACACGTCAGACGTCGCAAGCTGCTGATAGGATGACCGAATGAAGACCACGCCGCAGTCACTGGCAGGCCACTTGCTGATCGCAATGCCGAACCTGGCCGATCCGAATTTCTGGCAGGCGGTCGTGCTTCTCGGTGTTCACTCCGACGATGAGGGGGCCTTCGGGCTGATCATCAACCGCACTCTCGCTGTCGATCTCCGCGAGGTTTTGCAGGAGCTCGGCGAAGAGGCCGTGCCAGGAGACTTCCCGGAAGTATTCGGGGGTGGCCCGGTGCAACCGAGCCACGGTTTCGTCCTTTTCGAACGCGGCCACCACCGGGTTGCAGACGATGAAATCGCCATTGCGGAATCGATCGTGGTTTCCGGCAGCACTGAGACCCTTACGCGGCTGACCAGGCAGGTTGGCGACACGCGGTACTTCCTGTTGCTCGGCTACGCGGGCTGGTATCCGGGGCAGCTGGAGCGGGAAATCGAGGAGAACTCCTGGGTGATCGCTCCGCTCGACACATCGATCATCTTCGACGTGCCCGTCGAAGAGCGTTGGAGCGCGGCGCTGAGATCGATCGGTATCGATCCCGGAACGCTGGTGGACGCAGGATCGACAGAGCCGAGCTAGCTAGCCCGCTATACTCACCGCGTCGCCAAGCGACGTAGTGAGAATTGCAGCAAAAAGCCCGGCCCCTGTGGGCCGGGCGTTGGAGGAATCGGGAGGGCCGGTTCAGCCAAAAAGGTAGGATCAAGACGATGGGATAATTGGCTGGCCTAAAAAAGGTTGGCCTTTTTTGAGGTAGGTCTCAAGGTGGTCAGCGTCCCCAAGCCCCTCCCTTTCTCAATTGATGCCTCATCGTAGCACGGGGTTGTCTCGTTGTCCACCTTAACCCCGAGTATTCATTGAGTTGGCTGCCACTGGCGTTGCCAAAACAGTGGGCGCACTCAGCTGTCGGGCCGCGACGGTTGGACATCAATCCGTTCGCTTTTCGGACAGTGCGATTTCGAGCTCAAAGATTTCCCCCTCGACGAGCTCGATGCTTCTCGACGCCGCAACGAAACCCGAGGCGCTGACGACCACGTCGTGCTTGCCGGCAGTGGTCGCCAGGGGTCCCTGCATCAACGCCAGCTCCCTGCCCGTGGCCACGAAAACCCCGTCGATCGAGACCGACGCAGTTTCCGGCCTTACGCGCAGCTGCAGAGAGGAGCCCGGTATCTTCGCAGCATCGGTTGCGCCGTTCGACCGGCCATCAAGGTCTCTCCTCAAGCTCGGATCAGGCCCCGATCGAGGAGAGGACGTCACCACCGGCTCGGTTTTGGCCTGCGGCCCGAAGACCCGATCGAAGGGTTCGCCTTTGCCGTAAGTATCTTTGGACGCTCCCGATGATGTCGCCTTCGCCGGCTCCATTCGGTGCTTGAGGTCATACCTGCAGGAATCGTTCACATTGAGTTCGAAGATGACCGAGCGATATCCTTCGAGTCGGAGTTCGAGTTCGTAGGAACCGGGCTCGAGGTACAGGTAGCCCGGAGTGCCGTCGAAATACCGCGCCCGGCCGACAAATCGACCATCGAGATAAACACGGGCGTCCTTGGGTCGCACATTGATCGAGACAATCGCCAGCTCGGGCCCGGGCGGCGCTCCTGCCGCAGGTGGCGGTCCCTCCCAGTACGCGGCCACCGGCGTACACGGCAACATGACCGTACTCGCATTGACGGTGCTGACGGTCTCTTCGGAGGACCCAGCCGACAATGGCGCGGTGGACTGCGCACCGGCGCCCACAGCGCCTATCGCGAGCAGAGCAAGGACGAAGATAAACAGCCGATGCGTCCCCATGGTTCACCTCCAGCTAACATCCTTGCAAACCCTTTGCCAGGCCCTCCTGGTAACACTGATCCAGAAAATCCTGGTACACGCGACGGGGTACGACGCCCTCCACCCGCTCGCCGAGCTCCACCAACAGCCACAACGCGTTACGAAGCAGCCGCGCAAACGGCGTTATGCGACAAGAACGGTGCAACCCCAGGAAATCGTCGAGCTCCGGGTGGAGTTTCGCGAAGATCGCCGCCGACCGCCCCGATGTCCTCTGGCGACGACAAAACGTCCGCGGCCGAATACAGTGTCGGTGAATCGTTCGCGCCCGCGGCTGGTAGCGGATCTTCAGACCTTGCCCGACCGCGCGATACGCAAACTCGATGTCCTCCCAGGCCGCCGCCGGAAAGTCCTCTCGGAAACCACCCAATCTGACGAGCTCTCTGCGCGGAAGGGAAATATTCGAGGTGTAAAAGAAATTGAAGGGTACCGCTCGCGGGTCTTCGATCAAGAGGTACCCGAATTGGGCACCGTATTCGTTGACGAAACGCAAGAACGGGCTGTCGAACTCGGATGAAAATGACGTGTAGCCAAGGACCGCCAGCGGTCCCTGGTTGCCGAAGAGTCGATGTTCCTCGAGATGGGCGCCGAGCCAACCTGGCTGGGGCTCGGTGTCGTCACCGAGAAAGAGAATGACATCGCCAGAGGTTGCCTCGACTCCCCGGTTGCGCGCTCCGGCAGGTCCCGAGTTCTGCTGCTGAATTGCCTTGATCTCAGGGTTCCCGACCAGAGATCGTAACCAATCTGAGGTTCCGTCCGAAGAGCCGTCGTCAACCACCACGAGCTCCAGATCGGTGCCAGGTGGTCGAACCTGACGCTGGACCGCCGCAACGACGGTTTGCAGCTGGTCAAGCCGATTGAACGTGGGGATAATGATTGTTGCCCGCATCAGACTACCGATTGAGAAATGGCCGGAGAGGGCCGAGCGAGGAACTCACAGTTGATCGTATCGCTCAGCGAAGCGAGCTCCTCCACCGGAACCTCGTGGTCCCACTCACGGCCAATGAGGCCTCCCTCGTCACCAATCGAAATGTCGTGAATGTCACTCACCTCCGCTATCAGAATACTCATACAGACCCCGCCCCACACCGGATGCAGAACGCTCTCGAATAGAGGCGCCGCCGCAGTTGCGAAGGGCAGGTGAATAGCCATCAGCATTACCGACCGGAATCACCGCCAATTGACTGGGACGTCGCGCCATCCATGTCCTACCGTATCCGACCGACTCATCCCCTGCAACAGGTTGTCATTGCCCGACCAAGGTCATCCACGTGATCGCAAGTCGCGGGTTGACCCCGTCACACCGGTGTTCCAGAGAACACAACATTCGATTCTCTCGCGATGGCCAGTGCCAATACATCGAAATATGAACTCGCGCGAATGTGAAAACGATTCCCCGAAAAAGGGGCGCCGCAGCCGAACACGCTGCCTGGTTGTGTGGCGGGAGCTCCCGCCTCACCACCTCGAGCGCTTCGCGAAGATTTGGCAACAGGGCCCTACCAAAATGATGTTCGATCATTTCCTGGATATTCGCCCAGTCTGAATCGATACCGACGACGCTGATGTCCCGCTGCGAAGCCAGGCCATGACCATAGGCATTTCCTTTGACCACGCCGAGCAATGAGGTATGTTCTCCCACGGTATTTCAAAACAACCTGGGGTTGTAGATCAACGCGTTTTCGTCGATCTCCATCCATTGAACTGCGTATGGAGCATCAGACACCATCGGCGAAGTCTAGCGTGAAATCTCCGGCGCCTCGATCATAAACCCCACCGTTCCGTCGGCCCTCAAACTACTTCGATACAACAGTTGCAGCGGCAGTCTGTCACTTTTTTCATCAATGAATGAAAAGAACTTTTCGCCTGTCAACTCCATATTCTCGATCATTTCAGTCCGAATAAAGACGGATGGCGCGCTATGAGATAGAGGGCTGTCATTGCATAAAGACGCTCATGAGATCTCTTCAAGGAGCCAACAACTCGAGGCGAATTCTTCACGAATTTTTCAGAAAAAGTGCTTGACTCTCGATTCTATTAAACGTATTCTGACCATAATCTCTTAGGAGGTGCCCGATGGGCTTCGAAAAATTCATTCCGCCCCAGACCTCCGGCGTGCGGCCTCGTGCAACAATCCGCCCGAGCGGTTTGATTTCATTCGACGCCGCTACGGTGGAAACCTTTGGTCTCGATACAGCGTCATACGCAGTCTTGTATTTCGACAAAACTCGAAAGATGGTCGGAGTACAGATCACCAAAAATGCAGGTGATGATGGTTCGTTGAAATTGTCGCGGAGGCGGAGATCAGTAAGCCTCAAAGCGCCGCAATTTTTCGACCTCTATGGGCTCTCGTTCGAAGAGGCTCAGCGATTCGACGTCGGCCACGATCCCGATTCGAACATGCTTACCATCAACCTCAAACACGTGCAGAGACGCCGCGGGCGGCGACCGAAGAAACCTTAACTCGGCCAGTCGTCAGCAACGCCAAAGAGATTCCTGAAGCCGGCGGAGGAGAGAGACGCAATCTCCTCCGCCGGCTTTTTCCATTCTTCGGCCAGCTTTTCACCGACCAAGGGCACGAACGATGGTTCGTTCCGATGACCACGGTGCGGAACCGGGGCGAGAAACGGACTGTCGGTCTCCACGAGCACCCGATTCGGCTCGAGGACGGCGACCATTTCCCGGATGTTGTCAGCAGTCTTGAATGTCACCATTCCGGAAATACCCACATAGAGGCCCATTTCCAGAACCCGCCGTGCCTCGCCAGGCCCCTCCGCAAAGGAATGACAGACGCCCCGGACTCGGCCCACCCGGTTTTCAAGGACAGATTCGAGATCTGACCATGACTCCCGGTTGTGCACGACGACAGGCAGATCGAGCTCTATAGACAGATCGAGTTGCCAGGCAAATGCGGCAAGCTGATCCTCGCGCGGTGAGTTCAGGTAGTGGTAGTCAAGCCCGATTTCGCCCACCGCAACCACTCCTGGACGCGTGCACAACCGCTCGACTGTCCGTTTGAGAGAGGCGCCCAAAGAATCTGCCTCGTGTGGGTGCACACCCACCGCGGCGACCACTCGTCCTGGCCATCCCTCCGCAAGCGCAATCGACGCATCAAGATCGTCGCGCCCGGTCGCAGGAGTCAACACACCGCCCACACCTCGATTCGCCGCGCGTTCGAGAACCGTGGATATCTCTTCTTTCTCGAACATGCTCAAATGCGCGTGAGAATCTATCCAGATGGTCTTTTCATTCATGGGGAACGATTCTACCCGTACACTTATCCGTCTCCGTCTCCGTGCCCGATGGGAGGTTAAGGATGAAGGGACAAGGGCAAAGACCCTCTATAATTGGTGGCGCTGCTGTGATCAACCTTTACCGTTGACTCGTAACAGCTCGGATCGGGCAACCATCATCGCCCCACCCACCACCGCTGCCGTTTCGGCGCGCAGAATGTGTGGGCCCAACCGCAGTCTTGGCCAACCATGGCGATCGAACAGCTCGCCTTCCGCATCCGTGAATCCTCCCTCAGGTCCAACGACCAGAAGATTTCCGGCCGCATGTGGGAGTTTGCCAGGAGCAGACCCTTCAAGATCGGCGACCACGCCACCCTCCCGTTCCAGCTCGCTCTCGACGAGAGCTGCCAGAGGCACGACATCCGTGACCGCCATCGCCCACGGGCGTCGGCACTGTTTCAGCGCCTGTATTGAAATTCTTCGCCAGTGTTCAACGCGACCACCGAAATCTCTTCCCCGGATCTGTGCACGTTCCGTCTCCATAGGCACGAAACGCCCAACTCCAACCTCAACCGCCTTTTGCACCGCCCAGTCCATGGCCCGATTGTCGATCAACGCCAGAGCCACGGTGACCCCCCGCACTTCGGGCTCTGGCTCATGGTGAACCCTCAAAACCTGTGCTTCGACCCACGTTTTCCCTACCGCGACCAACCTCGCCTCAGCAACCGCACCCATCCCATCAGCGAGAACAACCTGATCACCCGGCCGACGGCGGAGCGCACCGGTCAGATGCCGGGCCTCGGTCGGGTCGAGAACCACAATGCTCCCGGCTTCAAGACCCCCTGAAACGGCGAGCAGCCACGGAACCGCCTTCATGGTACCGTTGCCCCAACGGCTGTCAGACGTGCCCAATCTCCGAGAATTCGCCGCGACGGGATGACGAAACCGGCCTCCGTCAGAGCCCAGGAGACGGATTCAACCTCCGATGCGAGCAAACCGGAGAACACCGCGACGCCCCCTTGTGCGAGCATATCCCGCAAATCTCTCGCGAGTGGCAGAAAGCTGGAGGTGATCATGTTGCACATCACGATATCGAACTCCGCACCGGCAATACACTCTACCGATCCGAGGACATATCTCACAAGGGACGACCATTCCTGCCGCCGGGCAGTCTCGAGTGCCACCCAGATTGCGGTTTCGTCGATATCGAGCCCAACCACCGAAACCGCTCCCATGGTCTCTGCTGCGAGAGCAAGGATTCCCGATCCGGTACCAACGTCCAGCACCCGGCGGCCTCTGACGTCGATGTCCTCGAGCGCCACCAGGATCGCCTGCGTCGACTCATGAGAACCGGTGCCGAAGGCCATGCGTGGTTCAATCACCAACCGCCGCCGGCCATCTGGAGCGGCCGTGGGCCGATCCGGGTGGGGATCGATCCACCATCGTCCTCCAACTTCAAATGGGCGAGTCGATTCGCGGAAGCCGGCCAACCAGTTGACAGCCTCGACCACCTTCCGGTCAACCTCGCAGGCGCCCTGATCAACGAGGAGGCGGGACAGGCTGGCCGCGCCGTCAAAATCGATCTCCGGAAGATAGACGGTGATGACGACCCCACCGTCCGTCCGATCACCAATCTCGGTGCCAAGCACTCCCCACGGCGCCAGAAGCTCCGGGAGTTCCTCCTCCAGCTCTTCCGGGATGATGCAGCGGATGCTGAGGTAGGTTTCCCTCATCGAATCATTCCGTACAGAACATCCTACCGGCTTCTGCCAGGACCCCGCCAAGCGCTTCTCGCTTCGGCGACCGTGTTGCCACCCTTCACATTGTCTGAATTCATCGCATCCAAAAATCGGCGAAGCCCTGAGGGCAGACAATGTGAAGAGTGGCACCTGTGTCGTCGACGCCGCTCAGCGCTTTCGATTGGTGTTGTCGAAGCCCCAGAGTGCGTCTCACCGGGGCCCCAAAAAACGCTCAACGCCACTAATCGCCGCCAAAGGCCCGCCGAAGCTTCTCGAAAAAACCGCGATCAACCTCCGGTTCGAGACCTCCTCCGAGCTCTGCAACCTCCTCGATGAGCTTGCGCTGCTCGGAGCTCAGTTTGGCTGGCACGACTACCCTCAGGTGGACGTAAAGATCGCCTCTGCGACGACCGTTGACCTGGGGCATGCCCGAGCCGCCGAGACGGATGACCTCGCCAGGTTGAGCGCCGGAGTTCACCACGACTTCCGTCTCCTCGCCAAGGATGGTCGCGATTGGAACCTTCGCGCCGAGCATCGCCTGAAAGACCGAGATCGGGAGCTCGAGATGGAGATCGGTGCCGTCGCGTTGGAACAGGTCATGTTCCTCGATCGCCATGACAACGAAAAGGTCGCCGGCTGGACCACCCAGTGAGCCGGCCTCACCTTCACCTGCGAGCCGTAACCGCATGCCGGTGTCGACACCGGCGGGCACGGTGACCTTGAGCGATGTCTCTTTTTCGGTCCGCCCCCTGCCCTCGCAGTCGCCGCACGGATCGCGGTTCACCCGACCTGCACCGCCACAGGTGGGACAGGTCTGGGCGACGGACAGAAAACCACGCCTGAACGCTACCTGGCCCGTGCCCTGGCAGGTATTGCAGTTCTCTGGTGTAGTGCCGGGCTCAGATCCGGAGCCGGAACACCGCTCGCAGTCTTCGAACCGCGGCACGCGAATCGACCGCTCGACTCCAGTCGCGGCCTCTTCGAGGCTGAGCCTCAGGGTGTACTGAAGATCGTGCCCACGGCGCGACCGTTGACCCCCGCGTCGCCTTCGGCCGCCGAAGATGTCACCAAACCCGAAGAGATCGCCAAGGATGTCAGCGAAATCGCCGAACGCGTTGGGGTCGAAGCCGGTGAACCCCTCGCCTCCGAGGCCCTGGTGGCCGAACCGGTCATAACGCGCCCGCTTGTCGGTATCCGACAGCACGGCGTAGGCTTCCGAAGCCTCCTTGAACTTCTCCTCGGCATCGGGGTCGTCGGGGTTTCGGTCGGGGTGAAACTGCACAGCCAGCCGACGATAGGCCGCTTTGATATCGCTTGTCGACGAATCTCGATTGACACCGAGAATATCGTAATAATCTCGCCGGGTTCCGGTGGTCATCTAATCCTGTGACTCGCTTTCACTGTCTGCATCGACAACGTCGCCGCCCGGCGCATCCGGGTTCATCTTGAGTTCTCCGCCGAGCGCCGCCACCGGGTCGAGCATGATGACGTGGGTCAGGATCTGCGCGGCATCCTGGACCGCGTAAATTGCTTCCTCGAGGACCGATCTTTCTTCGCTGGTCAGGGCTTTCCTCGCTCGGTTGAGGGTCGCCCTCACCTCTTCGCGATCGTCCGCACTCAGGCCCGCACCAAACTCCCGCACGACACGCTCGTTGGTGTAGAGCAGGCCCTCGAGACGGTTCTGCAGCTCGCGGATCTCGCGATGCTCCTGATCATCCTTGCGGAACTTGTCCGCTTCCGCGATGAGCGAATCGATCTCGGCCTTGGAAAGACCGCCCGCTGGGTTGACCTCGATGCTTTGCTCCTTGCCAGTGGCGAGATCGCGCGCCCCGACATTGACGATCCCATTCGAATCGATCGAGAACGTGACTTCGATCTGAGGCACACCACGTGGGGCGGGAGGAATTCCGACCAGGTCGAAGCGACCGAGCGACCGGTTCTCGCTGGAAATGCCACGCTCGCCCTGCAACACATGCACGTTGACCGTGGTCTGATTGTCGCCAACGGTTGTAAAGATCATAGACTTCTTGGTCGGCACGGTGGAGTTGCGCTCGATGATCTTCGTGAACAGCCCACCATGGGTCTCGATGCCCAGCGACAGCGGCGTGACGTCGAGCAGAATCAGGTCTTTGACCTCGCCCTGGAGGATTCCGGCCTGAATGGCGGCGCCGATCCCCACGACCTCGTCCGGATTGATATCCTGGTTCGGCGGGCGCTTGAAAAACTCGGTGACCGTCTTCTGGACAAGCGGCATGCGGGTCTGTCCACCGACCAGGATGACCTCTTCGATCTGCTCGGGTTCGAGGCGTGCCGCTTCGAGCGCGTTTCGACACGGCTCGAGGGTCCGCTCAACGAGATCGGCCACCAGGCCCTCGAGCTGATTCTGGGTGAGCCGAACTTGGAGGTGCTTCGGTCCTGTGTGATCCGCGGCGATGAACGGAAGTGAGATATCGGTCTCATCTTTGCTGGAGAGCTCGCACTTGGCTGCCTCTGCGGCCTCCTTGATGCGCTGCATCGCCATCATGTCGTCAGACAGATCAAGCCCGGTCTCTCTTTTGAACTCCTGGAGCAGGTGCTCCATGACTCTAGAGTCGAAGTCCTCGCCCCCGAGGAACGTGTCGCCCGCAGTTGACTTGACCTCGTAGATCCCGTCGCCGATATCGAGCACCGAGATATCGAAGGTCCCACCACCGAGGTCGTAGACCGCGATGGTCTCGTTCTTGTCCTTGCCGAAGCCGTAGGCCAGCGATGCCGCCGTCGGCTCGTTGATAATACGCAGCACCTCGAGTCCAGCAATGGTACCGGCATCCTTGGTTGCCTGGCGCTGGCTATCGTCAAAGTATGCAGGGACGGTGATGATCGCCTGGGTGATTTCCTCACCGAGAAACTCCTCGGCAAACTCCTTGATCTCGCGCAGGATGAATGACGAGATCTCCGGCGTGCTATAGGCCCGGCTGAGGATTTCCACGCAGACATCGCCGTTGTCGGCCTCGACGATCGCGTATGGAACCAGAGTTCTTGCCCACCGCACCTCTTCCGAGTCGTAACGTCGTCCGATGAGTCGCTTGACGGCGTAGGCCGTGTTTTGGGGGTTGGTCATCGATTGACGCCGCGCGATCTGCCCCACCAGGCGCTCGCCTGCGGCCGTGAAAGCGACCACCGATGGGGTTGTTCGCGCCCCCTCCCGGTTCGGGATCACGACTGGTTTGGTGACGTCGACGACAGCGGCACAGCAGTTGGTGGTTCCAAGGTCAATGCCGATGATCTTGCTCACGGCGCGCCTCCCCCACCATTCGAGTCGCTGTCTGGTTCGACAGCAACCCCGACCATCGCGGGCCGAACGAGGCGATCACCCATGGTGTAGCCCTTGAGCATGACCCAGACCACCGTTCCCGGAGGGTGTTGACCGTCCTCGACCCTTTGCACCGCCTCGTGAATCTCCGGATCAAATGGCTGCCCGGCCGGGTTGATCTCCTGAACACCCCGGCGTTCGAGGGTGTCCCAAAGCTGTTTGGCGATCATTTCGACGCCCTGTTGAAAGGCGCCGCTGTCGTCCTCCGCGTGCTGCAGCGCGCGCTCGAAATTGTCGAGCACCGGCAAAAGCTCCCGCACCATCTCCTCGACCCCTGCGAGCCGATTTTCCTCACGTTCCCGCTCGACCCGCTTGCGGAAATTGTCGAACTCAGCCAGTTTACGAAGATAGATGTCCCGCACATGGTCGAGCTCTGCCTTGAGGTGCTCTGCCTCCTCTTCGACCGCTGGTCCAGGCACCACCTCGAGGCCCTCCGGCTGCGACGCAACATCAACCTCGGAGTTCCCGGCTTCCTGGTCGATGAACTCGATTTCAATATCTTCGTCGGGTTGCATAGGATCCACTGGGAGTCCTTTGTCCTCAGGCATCGATCGCTCCTGGCGTTTCCAGCATCTGCGTCAACGTATCCCCAATGTATTCCACAACCGGAACGATCCGCTCGTAGTCCATTCTTCGTGGACCGACAACGCCCACCGCTCCGGCTCTTCGTCTGTCCCTGAAATACAACGTTGCCACCATTCCCAGATTACCGGGTGCAGTAGCCTCCGATTCCTCACCAATCAAGACCTGCGTACGGCCGTGCGCAAACGCTTTCCTGAACTCCTTGGCGATTCGCGCGCGATCCTGAAGAGTCGTCAACAGCGATCGAACTCGCTCGATATCAACAAAGTCCGAGGTCGCCAGTAGATTGTCCGTACCCGCAACCCATACCTCCACATCCCGATCGTCGGTCGAAAAGAGCTGGCGCGCGATTTCCTGTGCTTCCACCTGCAGGTCTTTCGGGCCCGCGTTGCCTTTCCCAGGACACAATACATCGATGCGCGATTCGACCTCCCGTATCGACAGCCCTGCAAGGTGGCTGGTCAGGAAATTCGAAAGGGCGAGGAGGCGCTCTCGAGTGCGGTCACCAGCAAGCTCGAGCACCCGTTTCTCGACTGCGCCGTCGTCGGTGACAATAACGCCCAAAACCCGATTGTTGTCGAGCAAGACGAGCGAAACGGCTTCGAGCATTGGTCCATCGCCAATCGGCCTCACGGCAACCCCCGCCTCCCTGGTCGCCTCAGCAATGAGACGGGCGACCCATTCGACATCCTCGAACAGTTCCCGTCGCATCGCCGCCATCCGTTGTTGGATCTCACGCCGTATCGTGAGCGTGGGGCCGTTGCGTCGCGGGAGGGCATCGACATAGTGACGGAAACCCCGGTCCGAAGGGACGCGGCCGGCGGAGCTGTGAGCGCGGCACAGGTAACCGCCCTCCTCTAATTCAGCCATCACACTGCGCATGGTTGCTGGAGACAGACCGAGCCCAGAGTGGCGGGCAACCTGCTTTGAAGCGACAGGATCACCGGAGCGGATGTGAAGCTCCACCACCGCATAGAGAACGGAAAGCGCCCTCCTGCTCAGTTCCATCTCAAACTCCTGATCAATCTTCAGCCAATCCGCCCTGCCACCAGCGGCCGGGGAAGATACTGATAGCACACCGGGAACGCTCGGACCGACCCGCTCAATTGTATCATCGTCGATCGTCAAAAATCCCCGCCTCAGAGCCGTGCCGGCGGCTCCGAAATATTCGAAAAAATCCGCAACCGACTGTGATGATTGACCGTTGCGGGGCATTGTGTTAGCTTGGAATTTGCGGACAAGATCGCAATATTGGCATGGTTTTCTTCAACTGGGCAACAATGCAGATGGCGGCCAAGATCGTTTACTACGGTCCTGGTTTGTGTGGGAAAACGTCCAATCTCAGTTATATCTATGCAAAAACTTCTCCCGAATCGCGCGGCGAAATGGTGTCACTCGAGACGGAGTCGGACCGGACCCTGTTTTTCGATCTCTTGCCAATCGAGGTCGGTACCATAGGCGGCTTCAAGACCAGGCTCCAGCTCTACACGGTGCCAGGTCAGGTGTTTTACAACACGACGCGAAAGTTGGTGCTGAAGGGTGTTGATGGGTTGGTCTTCGTGGCTGATTCGCAGCGCCCGATGCGCGACGCAAATGTCGAAAGCTTTCAAAGCCTGGTGGAAAACCTCCAGGAGTTCGGGCTCGAAGTTTCGGAAGTCCCGATCGTTCTTCAGTACAACAAGCGAGATCTCAGCAATATCCTGACGATTGATGAGCTCAACACAGACCTCAATCCCGATAGGCTTTTCAAGTACCAGGAGGCCTCTGCAGTCAATGGTGAAGGGGTCATCACGACTCTCAAGGAAATTACCAAGCTCACGTTGAAGAAGCTCAAGGTACGGATGGCCGCGCCCGAAGAGACGACGACCACTACAAAAATCTCCGCCCCCTCGGTGCGTCCGGTCAGACCACCACAACCCGCACCACCGATCTCGGCCAAGTCCCTTGCTCGAGCCGCCGAGGAAGGGGTCGGCAATCGGGCCGCTGGGCCAGAGGCTGAATCCGTCTCTGGGACGGCCGCACCAGAGAATCAAGCCGTGAAGGTTCCTCCTGCGTCGGAGGAGCCCACGGCCGCGGCAGGCGGCATGACGGTCCAGGCTCCGACCGCTCCTATCGACGACGGGATTGGGCAGCCGTTCCCAGACGCAGAGGTCACCAAGGTCGGCGAAGGGGCTGTCGAAGAACCAGAAGTCATCAACGTCGAGTTCGACGCCGAGACCGGCGCCGGACTAGCCGAGCCGCCACAGGTCAAGCGAGTCCAGGTCTCCAATCAATTGGATATCCTTGCCGAGCTTGATGGCCTCAGAAAACAGGCAACGATGCGCATCAGCGGGAAGCAGCCCGAAACCTCCGCACCGGATCTCGATCTCGACTCGCTCATATCCGGAAAAACCGAACAGTCCAGGGAGTTGCGTCGGAAAATCGAAAAGGCCGTGAACTCGGATATCTTCAAGACCATGCGCGGCATGCAGATCGCAATCAGAATCCAGAACGAGGGCGGAGATACGATCCACTCATTCGAGCCCGTGTCGGTCGAAATCGAGGACGCGACTGCGCTCAAAAAACTGTGCTTGCGATTCTCTCTGGATCTGGAGAACCTTCGTTGACCCGAACGACCACCAGGTCGAACTGGCGATTGCTGATCGTGGTGGCGCCAGCCCTGATGCTCGCAGCCTGCAGCACGACCCAGAATCCGTCAAACGAAGCCGGCTCTGTTGTGGACAACTCTGCCATATCCTACCGTCAATGGGAGGAGTCAACCCGCGATCTCGCCGACGATCTCATGGCGGAGGCGCAGCGCATGAAGAGCGAGGGCCATGGAGATGAAGCGATCGCCTGGAGCGACGAAGCGCTCTGCGTCGTGCTGGAGACTCCCACCGGCTACTCGCCCGGGGCCCGATATCTCGACTATCTTGCCGAGCTGATCGACGAGGCCGATGAGATCGAGGCGGCCCTGCTGCCCGTCGACGACGAAATCGAGGACACCGAAGCGTTCGTCTTGCTGCCCCCGATCGACCTCTACATAAACGACAGTGCGGTCAACGAAGCTTCAGTCGACAGCCCTTTGCCGCCCAGTGATTTCCCGCTGATGCTCAACTCGACGGTCGAGCTATTCCTCGAAGCCATGGTGTCCTCCAGTGAGTATCACCGGCGCATCGAGACCGGCCTTGCACGAGCCGGCGAATATCTGCCCATGATCCGATCCCAATTCGCCGAAGCCGGCCTTCCGCAGGATCTGGCATACCTGCCGTTGATTGAGTCTGCCTTTTCGGTCAAGGCCTACTCTCGCGCCCGTGCACACGGGATGTGGCAGTTCATCTCATCGACCGGTCGCCACTATGGACTCGATGTTGGTACGTTGATCGACGAGCGGCGCGATCCGGAGCGTTCCACCCAGGCCGCAGTTGCCTACCTCTCGGATCTCTACGACCAATTCAACGATTGGTATCTAGCACTGGCCGCCTACAACTCGGGATCCGGTAACGTTCGAAGAGCCATTCGGCGCTCGGGCAGCACGGATTATTGGACCCTCCGCCAATACTTGCCGCGTGAAACGCGAAACTACGTGCCAGCGTTCATCGCCTCGGTCATCGTCGCCAAACAACCCGAAAAGTATGGTTTCAATCCGCCCATCGACAAACCGTGGGACTTCGACACGATCGAGATACCTGATGCCCTCGATCTTCAATTTCTTGCCAACGAATCGGGGATACCTCTCGATGAACTTCGCGAACTCAATCCAGCCATTCGTCGTGACCTGACTCCAGCGCGGAGCGCCACCACTCTTCGTCTGCCTCCCGGCTCAACCGCGTCCGCGGAAGCGACCCTCAGTTCGACGCCGCGAAATCAATGGGCACCGCGCATGATCCACACTGTCCGCAGCGGAGACAGCCTCTATGCAATCGCCCGCAAGTATGGATCGAGCGTCAGCGCCATTCGCCAGGCCAATGCACTGAGCGGCAGTCTCATCAGACCCGGCCAGAGCCTCATTGTGCCGCGTTTCGGAACCGAGATGAGGACAGAGTCCGCTCGACCTTCGAGGACCGCGGACGGCGGAGTCTACGTCGTGCAACGAAACGACACTCTGTGGGACATCGCAACCGGATTCTCGGTTTCGGTGGACAGTTTGTGCGCCGCCAACGGGCTTTCGCGGCGTGACGTGATCAGGCCGGGCCAGCATCTGAATATCCCGGACGGTGCATCGACTTACACCCCACCGGCTCGCCAACCGCCCACTCGAGACAGCGGTACGACCCATACCGTGCGCGCGGGTGACACCCTGTACGACATCGCCAGCGATTACAGCGTTTCCGTCAGCGCCCTCAAGCAAGCCAACGGGCTCCGGAGCTCCCGCATCTATCCCGGCAAGGAGCTTCGTATCCCTGCCCCAGTGGAGAGGTCCGCGCCGGAACGCGCGGCCAGCGAACCAGGAACCTACCGGGTGCAGAAGGGTGACACTCTGTACGATATCGCTCGCCGTTTCGGCGTCTCGATTTCCGAGCTGCTCCGCGCCAACGGGCTCCAGACCTCCCGCATCTATCCCGGCGACGTGCTGCGGATTCCCTCCTCGCAGGCCAAGAGCTGAACGCCGTCCGACTCACCACCAAGTCACCAAGAACACCAAGAGAAATCCTGACCTGGGTATCGTGGCAAAGCGATTCAAAGGGCTGCTACAATTCTCGGCCCGACAGAGGTGATGGAGCGCGCGGATGACGGAGACCATCGAGATCAGACCTGAATTTGCCGAGGCCCTCGAAGCGGGAGATTGGAACCGCCTCGAAGAGATGTGGCTAGAGGAACTGGACGCGAGGCCGATTCCGACCGCAGAGCTTCTCGAGGTTCGGCGCCTGATCTGGAAGGGGGGTCGGAAGAACCTGGCGCGAACCCTTCTCGAACTGCTTGCGGACGCGCTCGAGGAGAGTGCGGATCCCGCCGAGGCTCTCGCGGCACTTCGGGAATTGGTCCGGCTCACGAGTCCAAAACCGCCGACCGAATTGACCGAAAGGATGGTCGCGGCGTTCTCGAGAGTACGATCTGAAAGCCCTTCCCTCGAGGCCGTGCTCGACCGTTATCCGATGATGAAGGCGCGGCGACCACTCGAGGAGCTCGAAGCTGCGGAGTGTTGGCTCGATCACGATCTGGGGACGGTCGTCGAGGTCGTGGGCCAAGGGGTTGGTCGCGTGGTCGACCTCAACCTCCGGCTCGAAAACATCAAGGTCGACCTCGGTAGCTCACGCCCCGTGTCGATCCCATTCGGCGCAGCCAGACGCCATCTCCGTCCGTTACCCGAAGGCGATTTCCGGCGCCGTAAGGTCGAGATTCCGGGAGAACTCGCAGACTTCGTCGAAAACGAGCCCGGGGCGGCGTTGGCCGAGATCCTCGAGAGCCTTGGTGCGCCGTCGGGCGTCAGCGAAATCAAGGCTGCACTCGATGGGCTGCTCCCAGCTGAAAAGTGGACCTCCTGGTGGTCAAAAGCGAGGAAGAACCCTCGAGTCCTCTCCTCGGGCTCGGGATCACGACTCCGCTATTCGGCCAGCCACAGTGCCGAAAGCGCCGACGAAGCTCTGCTCGAAGAGCTCCGCACGGCAGCGCCCGCCGACCAACCAGCCATCGCGCGACGTCTTGCCGACCGCGGCCACGACACCGCGGCGGCGGCGGCTTCCGCGATCATGGAATCCCTCTCGACGCTCGAGTCTTCGCAGCCGGGAATCGCGTGGCAGATGGCCGGGGTTCTGGTATCCGTCCCCGGCGGCGCCGACGACGCCGCCGCAATCCGCCAACGGTTACTCCAGCAGACTGAACCTCTCGTCCTCCTGACGGGAATAGCCGATCGGGGCTCTCGTTTGGAAGCGCTCCGGGCGATCGTCGACAGAGATTCCGAGGGCTGGCCGGAGATCTGGGGAGAGTGGCTGCTCCACGAAGAAAGCGCCCCGCTTTTGTCCGAGATCGCGGTTCAGCTTGAAACCGCAGGACACGGATCTCTCGTCGACGAGGCTTTTGAGGCCGTTTTCCGCAACCACTCCAGCCACCCGGCCCAGTTTGTATGGGCGTGCGAATCGATGTCCGAAGACGACTGTCCTCAGGCCGTCCGAACCCGAATGACACCGTCGCTCCTGGAGAAGCTCCCCGACGCCATTACACGCAAGGAGTTCGCGTCGCTCCGTGGTCGCGCCAAGGGGCTCCTCGATGGCGGCAAGGTGGCGATTCGCCTTCTCATGGAGTCGGCGAACGCGCAGCAAGCGTCACGCTTCAGCCAGCGGATCTCGCGTCTCGATTCCGTCGAGCCGCAACGTCAACGCCTTGTGGAACAGGCGGCACAGCACCAACAACGAGGATCCACCACCGAAGCACAGCCGGTTTTGGCAGCGACGAGGGCGGCAGTCGAGGCGAAGCGGGAGGAGCTGCGCAACCTTCTCGAGGTGGAAATTCCGAAGACCCTCAAGGGAATCAACGCCGCTGCAGCCGAGGGCGATTTGCGGGAGAACTTCGAGTATCACATGCTTCGCGACCGGCAGGAGCTGCAATCGGCACGTGCGGCAAAGCTCCAGGAGGAGTTGACAGTGGTCCGCATCCTCGAGCCGGGCGCCGCCGATATCTCGGCCGTCAACATCGGCACCGTGATTCATCTCGAAGGCAAGGACGGCGTAACGCTGGAGCCGATCACGATTCTGGGCACGTGGGACGCGGACGTCGGCCGACGGATCTTCGCCAACGGTTCGGAGCTCGCGCAACGAATGCTCGGACGGACGCCAGGCGACGAGGTAGAGATCGACGACGGCTTGGCGACCATCACTCGCATCGAAGCCTGGAAGGGGTGACGCACAAACCACAGAGACACAGAGGACACGGAGCCCGCCCGACCACCCACATCGCAAACACAAAGACACCAAGACACTAAGAAATCACAAAGCCACCCACCCACCCAAAAACGCAGAGGCGCGGAGACGCAGAGTCGCAGAGGGTGTTTCTCTGGGTTGTTCTGTGCGGCGAGGTCCTGGCCGCCAAATGGCGGCCAGCTTCTGTTGGGCCGGGCCACTGCTCCGAACACAAGCGTCCGTCGTATTGACCCGGCCCAACAGCCTGCGCTCTCTGAGCGCAGGCCTCGCCACCCTTCGTTTATTCGGAAGCTGGTGAAGGAACCTCCCTCGACCTAACGACATAGAAGAACGGCAGAAACGACGCGCTTTCAACGCGTGGCCGGTGAGAAGCGAAGCGACGACGAAAGCTCTCTTTCGGAGCTCGCGAGCTTCTCACCGGCGACAGGCCATTGATTGATCGCCTGTCGTTCTGCCGCCAAAGAGCGGTATCTTTTCTCAAGGTCAGAGTCCGCCTCTTCGTGTGGGCGGGAGGGTGGGTGGCCCTTGTGTCTTTGTGTCTTCGTGGTTGCGACGTCGGTGAGTGGCTCTCTGCACTCTCTGTGCCCTGTGTGCCTCCGTGGTTCCACCTCATCGAAAAACGGTTACACTCGCGCCATGACCTCCCGCGCCGGAAGCTTCGTGCTCTACGCCAGCCTCAGGAGCTTCCTCGGTGTCGGAGGAAGGCTCCCGTTGACCATTTCCAGGCCGATCGGTCTGACCCTCGGTCGAACCGCTTTGGGTTTGCTGCCCCGAAGCCGAATGCGGATTCGCTCCCATCTCGAAATTGCCTTCCCCGACCTCGACCAGAACCGACGCCAAACCATTGAGCGCGGATGCGCACGCCACTTCGGCCTTATGCTCGCCGAGGTAGCCTGGTTGTGGCACGCGCGGCCTCAGGATGTCGAGAATCTGTGCACCCTGGAGGGCGTCGAAAATTTCTTCGAGGCCCTCGAGGACGGACGTGGCGTCATCTTCCCCACCGGCCACTGCGGAAACTGGGAGCTCTTCTGCGCCAGGTTACCGATCGCGGGCGTCCCCCTGACCACCGCCGCGCGCGAGCTCGACGACCCCCGCATCGATCGAATCGTCACGACCCTGCGAGGCCGCTTCGGCACCGAGATCATCCTCCGTGGGCCGGCGGCAGGGAAAAAGATGATCCAAGCGTTGGCCGGGAATCGGGTCGCCGCGTTGCTCATCGACCAGGATATCCGGGATATTCCCGGGGTTTTTGTCCCCTTCTTCGGACGGCCCGCCTGGACGCCCTCCGGGGGCGCCATGCTGGCCATCCGGAAACATTGCCCGATGGTGACGGGCTTCATCCACCGCCGACCGGACGGCACTCACAAGGCCGAAATCCACCCTCCCCTGCCGCTGCCGGCCGACGGTTCACTCGAGGACCGGGTCGAAGAGCTGACCGCCTCGGCGACCGCCGTCATCGAGCGTCAGATACGCGCCCACCCCGAGCAGTGGGTTTGGATGCATCGGCGGTGGCGAACTCGCCCCAATTCCGATTAGTCAGTTCCGTATCCGTGCCCGTCTCCGTTTCCGTGCCTGATGAGCCACCCTGGCCGACGCTGTTTGCAGTGACGGCCTGATCTCGCTACCTTCAGCGCACGATGGAAACGCAAAGACGCAAAGAGCGCAAAGAAGTCGCGAAGGTTTTTTTAAACGTCTCTTGGCGATTGACCTTGGCGGCCTTTGCGTCTTCGCGGTTACAACACGGTTGCGGCCGCGAGCTCGTGCCTTGAGACTCTAAACTCTCAATCCTCGAGGTCGGAGAAATCGTGGCCCACTCGGGAACGGGAACGGGAACTGGAACGGGAACGGGATAGATCGGTATTTCGATCACACCCCGACGCGGGGGCACACCTCAGACAACACGCATTCTTCGCATCGTGGAGTTCTCGCGCTACACACCCGGCGCCCATGCAGGATCAGCCGGGTCGAGAATCTGATCCACTCTTCCCTTGGCAGCAGAGCCTCCAGCTCGGCGGCGATCTTTTCCGGGTCCTCGAGGCGGGTCAGACCGAGACGGCGGGCAAGCCGCCGCACGTGGGTATCGACCGTCACTCCGGCCGCGATCCCGAAACCCTCGCCGAGCACCACCTTGGCAGTTTTGCGGCCGACACCGGGCAGCGCGACCAACGCGTCCAGATCTTTGGGGACATCGCCGCCATGTTCGGTCGCGATGATTTCGGCCGCGGCGCGCAGCGAGGAGGCCTTCTGACGAAACATCCCGGTCGATCGGATCGCATTTTCAACGTCTGCCTGAGAGGCCAACGCCATATCTTCCGGCCGCGGCCAGCGAGCAAAGAGCTCTGGCGTCACCTGGTTGACCCGCACGTCGGTGCATTGGGCAGATAGGACCGTTGCCACCAGAAGTTCCCACGGTGACCTGTGGTCGAGCTCGGTGACAGCGTCCGGGTATTCGACCCCGAGCAGCTCCGCAACGGCTCCAGCACGGGTCTCTTGATCCACGATCAATACTTGAACGAGGAGCCGCCGATGAACTCTCGCAGAATCGACGTCTGCGGCACCTCATCTGGGAAGATGGGCACAAACATCGAAAGGTGTTTGAGGAGGCGGAAGGCCTCGGTATAGGCCGGGTTCGTCCTCGGCACGTGGAGCAAGAACCTTTCCGCAAAGACCTTGAGCACCGCCGGTTCGTAGACCAGGGCCGAGTTGAACATCACGTCTGCCTGCTCCTGAAAGGGAAAGATCCACTTTCCCTCCCCGCGCCGCACCGTCTCCCACAGATCCAGGGTCCGTTCGGCGGTGAAACCCCGGAAGAGACGATCGCGAACAATTCGCCGCACCAGTCGGGCGTCCGCGGTGAAGATGCGATTGTGATCGTCGATCGCCAACTGCGAGAGTGCCGAAATGAAGATCCGATAGACCTGGCCACGCGGCACGGTCTGGGTCAGCCGGTCGTTGAGACCGTGAATCCCCTCGATCGACAGCACCTGGTGATCTGCCAGCCGCAGAGGAACAGAGTCAACATCCGGCTTGCGGCGGCCGGTCACGAAATCAAAACGCGGGGTCATGACTTCTTTGCCGGCCAGAAGGTCAGCGAGGTGCCGGTGAAAGAGATCGAGATCGATTGCTTCGATAGCCTCGAAGTCGAGTCGCCCCTGCTCGTCGCGGGGGGTTGCCTCGCGATTGACGTAGTAGTTGTCGAGCGACAATGTGACCATGTCGATGCCGTTGACCCACAGTTGAATACCCAATCGTTTGGCAAAGGTCGTCTTACCTGACGAGGAAGGGCCGGCAATCGTCACGAGGCGAACCCGCGGGCTTCGGGAGAGAATCTCGTCCGCAATCTGGGCGATCTTCTTCTCGTGCAGCCCTTCCGCGATTCGGATAAGTTGGCCGCTGCTACCTTCAAGACACAGTCGATTCAGCTGACCGACATTCTGCACACCAAGAAGTTCCTGCCAGCGTCGGGTCTCGACATAGGTCTTGTAGAGGAGCTGGCGAGGCGTGAAGTTGGGGAGGTGGTTTCGGTCGGCTCGCCGAGGAAACCGCAGCAGGAGCCCGTCCTCGAACGGCATCACGCCAAAGGTCGGGCAACATCCCGTGTGAGGGGCGCACGGCCCATACGCCAGATCAACGAAATCTCCGCAGCTGATTGTGTGAACTGTCGAGGATCGGCGGGTTGCCAGCAACTGCAGTTTGTCGTCACAACCGCGCTCCCGACAGTGCTTCTCCGCCTCTTCAATCGTCACTGTCTCACGCCTGAACGGGCGTCTCTCACCGTGAAGATCGATCATTCTCTCCTCGATTGCAGGTGCCATTTCCTCGAGCTTGGGATGGGCGCCTCGAAGCTGGTAGTGGTAG
>Ga0307423_1000628_pt1 | contig 23444 bp, 15 predicted proteins | sample SalMarWE160310MG_FD_202154 | JGI IMG/M metagenome (GOLD analysis project Ga0307423, IMG submission 202154) | Salt marsh sediment microbial communities from the Plum Island Ecosystem LTER, Massachusetts, United States - WE1603-10 | ecosystem: Environmental > Aquatic > Marine > Intertidal zone >...
TGGGCCGTCTGTGGTCAGTGTCCTGCCGTCGCGGACCTGCACCGTCGTCGCCGTTTCGACACCTGCCAGCGCCTCACCCCCGAGATTGATGCCCCGTGCTGTGATGCGCTCGGTGAACTTGAAGTACTCCTCGTGCATTCGGGCCTGCTCCTCCTCAGTGAGCTTGTCGCTTGGGTCCGAGTAGATCAACAGTGCATACTTCATAATGCTCCCTCCCAGGAGTCCTGCGGGTGGCCCTCTGCCGCCCTTTGTCTGGACGACGATTGGCAGCGACGGATTTCGACACTACCCGCGGAATTTCTCGTTCTGCCTTGATGCCACACGGCAAACCCACCCCGTCACCCCCTATTCTTGAATCATGACTGACTATCGCCCCCCGCTCCGTGACATTCGTTTTGTCCTCGAGAACATCGTCGATCTGAAGGAACTCTCGGCACTGCCCGGTTTCGAGCACGTCGAAGCCGAGGATGTGTACGACGCTCTTGCTGAGGCAGGGCGATTCCTGTCCGAAGTAGTAGCGCCGACCAACCACATTGGGGACACCACGGGCATAGCTCGCAACGACGACGGCTCGGTCACCGTTCCCGCGGAAATGGTTGCTGCGTACCGCCAACTTGTCGAAGCAGGGTGGCCCGCGATCAAGGGCGACCCCGAATACGGTGGACACGGCTTCCCCGGTGTGATGGCTACGGCGGTTCAGGAGATGCTGACCGCCTCCAACATGGCCTTCTCGCTATGTCCAATGCTGACCACGAGTGCCGTGGAGGCGTTCCAGCATCACGGCACTGATGAACTGAAGGCCGTATACCTCGAGAAGCTCATCTCGGGAGAGTGGACCGGCACGATGGCGCTGACCGAGCCCGAGGCAGGCTCCGATGTCGGCGCATTGCGAGCCAAAGCGTGGCCGGAAGAAGACGGGACGTGGCGGGTGCAGGGGACAAAGATCTTCATCACCTGGGGTGAGCACGATATGGCCGACAACATCATCCATTTTGTGCTCGCTCGTGCCCCGGAGGCTCCTCCCGGGACCAAGGGCATCTCGCTGTTCCTCATCCCGAAGTACCTGGTCAACGAAGATGGGTCGTTGGGTGAGAAGAATGACGTCGAGTGTGTCGGCGTTGAGCGCAAACTCGGTATCCACGCCAGTCCGACCTGTGTCATGGCATATGGCGAGCAGCGGGGGGCGGTCGCGTATCTGGTCGGTGAGGTCAACAAGGGTATGCACTGCATGTTCACAATGATGAACGACGCCCGCCTCCACGTCGGTCTGGAGGGTCTCGGACTGTCGGTGCGGTCATACCAACTGGCGCTCGACTACGCCAGGACACGTAGACAAGGCCGGGCTCTCGACACACCGAAGGGTCAGTCTGCACAGATCATCGAACACCCCAACGTCCGCCGGATGCTGATGACTATGAAGGTCAACACCGAAGCTCTGCGGGCTCTCATACTGGACACCTCCGCCGCCGGTGATCGCTCCGGGCATGCCGCGAACGAGGCAGATCGCGAGGTAGCCGCCAGGCGGATGGCGTTGCTGACGCCGGTCGCCAAGGCGTGGGGAACCGATCTCGGCGTCGAGCTCACCTCTCTTGGCATCCAGATCCACGGGGGGATGGGGTTCATCGAGGAGACCGGCGCCGCCCAACTGTGGCGCGACTCACGGATCGCCCCGATCTACGAGGGGACCAACGGCATCCAGGCCATCGATCTGGCCGTGCGCAAGATTCCGATGGACGATGGGGCAGTTGTCGCTTCGTACCTGGCTGAGATCGAAGCCGCTGCCTCCAATCTCGTCGATGCCGGTGATCGTCTCGGGCCGATCGGGGAGGCTCTCCATCGGGCTGTCGGGGAGCTTCGGAAGACGACCGATTGGTTGCTGAACGCATCACCGTCCGACACACTCTCCGGGGCGACGCCCTACCTGCGGCAGTTTGGGATTGTTGCAGGCGGGTACTACCTGGGGAGATTGGCTCTAGCGGCGCATGGTCGATTGGCGGAAGAAGACGATCCGTGGCTCCATACCAAGGTCGAGGCTGCCGATTTCTACGCCAAGCAGATCCTGCCCCAAGCAGCCGGATTGGGAGATGCCGTCTCGGCCGGATCGGAGCAGTTGTTTGCAATTGCCGGAGACCTGCTCGACTAAGGACTACCTTCCGGAGCTATGAAGCGATATCTCAACTGGGTGTTGGGCGGCTTGGCCGCGGTTACCGCGATCGCTGCGCTCCGTCACAAACCCGATGTTGTCCCGGTGGCCGGGATCGGCACACCTGTGGCGAGCGAGCCTCTGTCGGGTTGGCAGCGTCTCCTGGCGTTTCTGAAGGCGGTGCAGGGCCGGATGAATGAGCACAACATCCCGATGATCGCCGGGAGCCTGTCCTACTACGCGTTCCTGGCCGTATTTCCCGCGGCGATTGCCGCAATCTCGGTCTACGGAATGGTGCTCGACCCGGGCCGGCTGACCACGCAGATCAATGATCTCGCCGCGGCGCTTCCGGAATCCACCAGGAACTTCATCGCAACCGAATTGACGGATATTGCTTCCTCCTCCAGCTCCGGGCTCACCTATACCGCGGTCTTTTCGATTATCGGTGCTTTGTGGTCGGCCTCAGCTGGCACCAAAGCCTTGATGACGGGTATCGATATCGCCTACGACACGCCCGAGGATCGCTCGTTCCTCCTGAAACGAGCCATGGCACTGGGGATTACGGTTGCGCTGATCGTCTTTGTCGCAGTCGCCGCCTCGGCCGCGACCTTCTTGCCGGACCTGCTTGATGCACTTGGTGCGCAGAATCTGATCCGGTTTGTCCAGTACGGGAGGTGGCCGATTATCTTCATCATGGTGATCTTCGGCCTCGGTGTGTTGTTCAAGATCGCCCCGTGCCGACCTGCCGCAAAGTCGCCATGGATTTCGGTGGGTGCCGTGGTCGTTGCCGTTTTGTGGCTGCTGGCGACGTTGGGGCTTTCGCTATACAGCAGTGTCGCCGGATCGCTCGGGGCGGCATATGGAACGATCTCCGGGTTGTTTGTTCTGATGCTGTGGTTCTTCATCTCCGGCTTGATCGTCCTGTTTGGTGCGGAGGTCAACGCCGAACTGGAGAAGAGGAATCTCGCCAGGCTCAACTTCCGAAATGGGCGCTCGCACCGCTGAACCCGCGCTGAGATCCAAATCTGGCGGCTAACTTGGGGGTTGTTACCCCAATAATGGAAGTTCATGACATCACCTCCGACCTTTAGCGGGTTAGGCATCGCCGAGGATCTAGCAGCTGCCCTCGCCGACCAGGGAATCACCGACCCGTTTCCGATCCAGCTGCTGACGATCCCCGACGGGCTCGAGGGCAGAGATGTCTGCGGCAAGGCCCAAACCGGATCGGGCAAGACACTCGCTTTCGGGCTCCCCATCATCCAGCAGCTGGAGCGTGCCCAGGTGAAAAAGCCGCTGGCATTGGTGCTGGTGCCGACCCGCGAGCTGGCACAACAGGTCGCAGCGGTTCTCGAGCCGCTTGCGGCAGTGCGCGGGTTCAAGACCGTAGCCGTATACGGCGGTGCGCCGATGGCCACCCAGACGAAGGCTCTCCATCGCGGCGTCGAGATCGTGATCGCAACTCCGGGCAGGCTCATCGATCTCATCGATCGCAAGGAGATGCTCCTTGACGATGTCTGCATGGTGGCCATCGATGAGGCCGATCAGATGGCTGATATGGGTTTCCTTCCCCAGGTGAAGCGGATCATGAGCGGGATCCCGGAGGGTTACCAGACTTTCCTCTTCTCGGCGACTCTCGATGGCCAGGTAGGGACGCTCGTGGCGGCATACATGGACGAGCCGGCGCGTCACGATTCCGAGCCCGACAACGAAGCCATCGAGACGATGGAGCATCGATTCCTGAAGGTCCACCACATGGACAAGGTGAAGATGGCAGCTGCGATTGCGGCCTCTGCGGAACGCACCCTCATGTTTGTTCGTACCAAGGCCGAATGCGACCGTGTGTCCGCTGCCCTGCGCGATCTCGGTGTCCGTGCTGAGTCGATCCACGGCGATCTCCACCAGCGTCAGCGAGACAAAGCGCTTTCCGGTTTTATGGATGGATCCAACCCCGTCCTGGTTGCGACGAACGTCGCCGCCAGAGGGCTCCATATCGATGATGTTGACGTTGTGCTGCACTACGACCCGCCCGATGACCCGAAGACCTATCTCCATAGATCGGGCCGGACGGCACGCGCCGGAGAGTCCGGGCTGGTAGTCACGTTCGTCGAGTGGGATCAGGTCAATGAGGTGCTGGGCATCCAGCGTCGGGCTGGTCTCAACGTCCCGATAATCAAGATGTTCTCCAACGACGATCGGGTGGCGGATCTGACCTCGTGGAAACCCGATCCGGACATGGTCCCGTTCCGGGGCAAACGATCACACCCGATGGCCCGTCGCCGCCGGCGGCGCTGAAACCTTCGCACAGCCGTTACCCTGCCGTCCTGCAGCGGACATACGAAATCATCAGATAGAGGAGCAGCCAATGGCCAAGTACGACTCTCAGCCCGAGATGACCATCGATCTCGACAAGGCCTACTCGGCAACCCTGCACACCAATCATGGTGACATCGCCATCGAGTTCGATGCGGCCGGATCACCTCTAACGGTGAACAACTTCGTCTTCCTGGCTCGTGACGGCTTCTACGACGGTGTCATCTTCCACCGTGTGATCAAAGGCTTCATGATCCAGGGTGGAGACCCCACCGGGACGGGGACGGGTGGCCCCGGCTACCGGTTCCGCGATGAGCTCGAAGGAGCGGGAAAGTACTCCCGCGGAACGGTTGCGATGGCCAACGCAGGCCCGAACACCAACGGCTCCCAGTTCTTCATCATGCACACCGACTATGGACTGCCCCACAACTATTCGATCTTCGGTCAGGTCAAAGACGGGCTCGATGTGGTCGACAAGATCGCTGAGACGCCAACGGGCGCCCAGGATCGTCCCCACGATGACTGCGTGATCAACTCGGTGACCATCACCGAGAGCTGATGCCACAAGCCGTTCGATCCGAACAGGCCGACGTAACCGTATCCGTCGCTTTTCCGGAGCGTGAGTTTGGCGAGGCGTATTCAGAGGGCTGCCGCCTTTCCGGAGCGTGAGTTTGGCGAGGCCTGTTCAAAGGTCTGTCGCGTTTCCCGAGCATGAGTTTGGCGAAGCCAAACTCAAGCGGACTCGCTTTGCGAGTCCGCCTACACTTCTTCGCTATGGATTCCGACCGTCCCGGGAGCGCTGCGACAGAGTCCTGGTCCCGCGACCCAATGACCCGTTGGCTGCTCATGGTGGGTTTCCTGATCGTCTTGATGATCGTCATCGGCGGCTTCGTGAGGTTGTCACGGGCGGGGTTGTCGATCGTTGAATGGGATGTCGTCACCGGCGTTGTCCCACCCATCGGGGAGACCGCCTGGCAGGACTCGTTTGCCGATTATCAGCAGACACCCGAGTACCAAATGGTCAACGAGGGGATGACCCTCGGCCAATACCAGCGGATCTTCTACTACGAGTGGGCGCACCGTCTCATCGGGCGCATCGCCGGATTCCTCGTCATCGCACCACTCGTGTGGTTCATGTGGAAGCGCCGGATGACCGTACGGGAATCGATCAAGTATTGGGTGGTGGTGGGCCTGTTCGGGGTCCAGGGACTCATCGGGTGGGTCATGGTATCGAGCGGGTTACGGGATCGCCCGGTGGTCAGCCACTTCCGCCTGACGATTCACCTGCTCACCGCGGTCGTGTTGCTGGCGCTCGTCTTGTGGATGGCCCTCGACCGGATCCGCACCGCCCGACCCGATCTCTACGACTCCACACACGCCGTGTCTTCGAGCACCAGGCGGCTCACCTGGGTGACGATGGCTGTGCTGCTGCTCCAACTGGCGTACGGAGGTCTGGTCGCCGGCCTCAAGGCGGGCCACATCTCGAACACCTGGCCGTTGATGTTCGGTCGTTTGGTGCCGGGCGGGTTGCTCTCGACGTACCAGCCCTGGTGGCGCAACTTCTACGAATCACTCGCCTCGCACTGGATTCATCGTTGGCTCGCCTTTGTAGTCGCCGGTCTGGTGGTGGCGGTCTACCTGCGAATTCGCCGGGAGCGCTCGGACGGGCCTGCGAGCAGAGCGGCCGTGTGGCTGTTGGTGACGGTGACGGTGCAGGTCACCCTCGGTGTGCTCGTGGTTCTGCTCGGTGTTCCCAAGTGGTTTGCGATTGCCCATCAGGGTGTGGCGATGGTCCTGTTCTCGATACTGCTGGTGATTGCTCACCAGGCACAAGCGGTGCCTGCCATGACGCCCTCCGCTACCAGCGAAGCGGGACACCTCTAGATCTGTGGGAGGCATCGCGGACGACAGTGTTCGGGTGGGCAGAACCTGTTACCCGCTTTCCGTCTTCTCCCCGTAGTGTTAAAGGGCACCCTCTCCTTGACCCGAGCAGCGACTGGAGGAGATTCGACTCTCCGGTGCCCCGAGGCGGAGCGAGGAGGTAGATGTGTGGTCTGCGGGAGGGTGCACCAATGACGAGGGTACGAAGGGAGAACCCAGTCGTGAATACGCACCTGACAACCCGTGTGCCGCGCCGCCTGATGACGATCGCCTTTGTTGTGGCGATTGCTCTGGCAGCGCTTGCGCCGGTAGCCGCTACGGCGGCAGGCGGCGCATTCACCGATGACGACGCCTCGATTTTCGAGGCGGACATCGAGTGGATGGCCGCCAACGGCTACACCAACGGATGTAATCCGCCCACCAATGACATGTATTGCCCAAACGACCCGGTGACACGTGGCCAGATGGCTGCGTTCCTGTCCCGGGCGCTTGGTTTGACCGATGGTGTTGGCGCAGATTTGTTCACCGATGATGACAACTCGATCTTTGAGTCGGACATCGATCAGCTCGGCACCGCCGGCATCACGCTCGGCTGTAACCCGCCCGACAACGACATGTTCTGCCCGAACGACCCGGTGACGCGTGGCCAGATGGCTGCGTTCCTGTCTCGGGCGCTTGGTTTGACCGATGGTGTTGGCGCAGATTTGTTTACCGATGATGACAACTCGATCTTTGAGTCGGTGATTGATCGGATCGGCACCGCCGGCGTCACGCTCGGCTGTAACCCGCCCGACAACGACATGTATTGCCCCAATGACCCGGTGACGCGTGGCCAGATGGCTGCGTTCTTGCACCGTGGTCTCGCCGATGTCGAGCTGCAGCTCCTGGCTTTTAACGACTACCACGGCCATCTGCAATCGACCACGCCGGGCTCTGTCGACGGTGAGAGCGCCGGTGGCTCGGAATACCTGTCGGCCGCGCTCATTGAGCTGAGAGCAGGCCACGAGAACACACTGACGGTGGCAGCTGGTGACCTCATCGGCGGCTCCCCGGCCTTCTCGGGGCTGTTCCATGATGAGCCTTCGGTCGAGTCGTTGAATGCGATGGGACTCGATGTCTCCAGTGTCGGTAACCACGAGTTCGATGAGGGAGTGACCGAGCTGCTCCGCATGCAACAGGGTGGCTGTCACCCGGACGACGGCTGCTACTTCCCGGACAACCCGTATGCTGGCGCCGACTTCCCGTGGCTGGCAGCTAACGTCGTCAATCACACATCCGGTGACACGGTGTTGCCGCCGTACTGGATCACCCAGGTCGGGACGACGCACGTGGCCTTCATCGGCATGACGCTCGAAGCAACTGATACCCTCGTCGCCGCATCCGGCATCGTGGGTTGGGACTTCCTCAACGAGGCCGAGACCGCAAATGCCCTCGTTCCGATGCTGCAGGCTCAGGGTGTCGAGACCATCATCGTGTTGCTGCACGAAGGCGGTTCCCAGACACCGCCCCCTGGTGCGGTCGACGCCTGCGTCGGCATCTCGGGTCCGGTTGTGGCCATCAACGATGCGCTCGACCCTGCGATCGACGCGTTGATCACCGGTCACACCCACCTTCCGTACAACTGTCTGCTCGATGATCCGGACGGGGATCCCCGTATTGTGACGAGTGCCTACTCATACGGCAGGGTGGTGTCGGAGCTGAATCTGGTTATCGATCCACGCACAGGCGATGTGGTGCGTGATGAGAGCACCGCCATGAACCATGCGGTAATCCAGGCCGATCTGACACCCGATCCGGCGCTGACGGCGGTCATCGCGAAGTGGCAGCCGCTGTTCGACAACTCGGGCAACGATCCCATCGGAACGATCACCGCCGACATCAACCGCGGTGGCACCGACGGCTCGGATCGTGGCGTAGAGTCTGCGGCAGGCAACCTGGTCGCTGATGCCCAGCTGTGGGCAACATCGGCCAACTCCGCAGACATTGCGTTTATGAATCCCGGCGGGGTTCGCTCGGATCTGACGTACGCGGACTCGGGAGGCGAGGGCGACGGCGTCGTCACCTACAGCGAAGCGTTCACGTTCCAGCCGTTTGGCAACACACTGATTACCTATGAGATGACTGGAGCGGAGATCGTTTCGGTCCTCGAAGAGCAATGCCAGCCGCTCGGTTCCAGCCGCCCGTTCCTGCACCTCGGTGTGTCGGATGGCTTCACCTATGATCTCGCCACGACGTTCGACGGCGGGACTGGAGACTGCACGTCGGTCGCGGTGACCAACGTGAAGCTGAACGGCGTCGCGTTGAACCCGACGGGGACGTACAACGTGACGGTGAACAACTTCCTCGCCGATGGGGGAGACAACTTCACGACGTTCGGGACGATCACGTCGCCTAGGTTCGATGGAGGTAACGACCTCCTCGCGCTGATCACCTACTTCGGGGCGTATAGCCCGATCGCTCCTCCGAGCACCGACCGGGTGAACGAATTGCCTTAGAGACGAAGGGCTTCGAGCCTCTCGATAGCGACGAGAGAGGCCCCCGCATTCAGCGGGGGCCTCTCGGTCGTCTTGGTAAGGAGGGCGGGTCTCCACGTTGAGTCCCACCAGCCGCAGCGGGCATAGAAACGCCAACCTCGTCACCGACGAGGTTGGCGGACCGGGAGCTAGCTTGCCTTGCGGGAGCGGCGGGCGCGGTCGCGGAGACGACGGCGCAACCGGCGCCTGTCTCCGGAGCTCATACCACCCCAGACGCCTTCGCTCTGGTTGGTGGCCAATGCATATTGGAGGCAGTCCTCTCGTACAGGGCAGATCTGGCAGATCTTCTTCGCCTGCATCGCGGCTGTCTCGTCTTCGCCTGGTGGGAAGAACAACTCAGTATCGGCGCCGGTGCATGCGGCTTCTTCGCGCCACTCGTGCTCTGGCTCCCAGACCTCATCTTGCGTGTCGATTGCCGTAACCATTCTTACATACACCCCCTTCTCGGGCGTAGTCACTCTCTGCAACGGTTGGGGAGATGGCTGTATTCCCCAGCTCCGAGAGCTGAGTGCCGATGATGCACTCGCGTTTGTGTCACGGTCAAGGCATTTTCATCCGCTTCTCATATAGTACGGAGCGAGATGACGATCTGGATGGGAAGTTGAGGCCCGGACGTGCGATATACCGCCGATTACACCCAGGATCTAGGCGATCTGACGGTTCGTGTCGGTTTCCGCGGTCGGGCACTTGCCGACATGGCCCGTCTCGACATTCGCATTCCGCCCGGTTTTGCGGTCAGCGATGTTGTGTGCCGCCGATTCCTCGAGACGGGTGATATTCCCGACGAGGCCTGGGAAGAGATCTCCGGAGCACTTACGGCGACCGCCGACGCATTCGCAAAGGCAGGGATGACCAGGCCTCTCATCTTCTCGGTACGTAGCAGCCCGCAGGCGCCGATGCCCGGGGTGCTCAATTCGGCGCTGTACCTGGGCGCCACCGGGGAGGTGCTCGCGGGACTCGCCGGGACCGACGGTGTGGACCTGGCGGATGTTGTGAGACTCGGGTTCTTGAAGTCACTGGGGAGGCTGCGCGGTGTGTCGCCCGCCCGGCTCCGGGCGCTGGTGTCCGACATCGTCGGGCCCGTACCCAGGGAATCGTGGACACGACCGCAGATTGTGGCGATCGCCGACAGCTATGAGAGCCTCATCGCGGACGAGTCACAACGTCCGATACCGGGAGACCTGCTCGGCCAGATGCGGGAGGGGATCGAAGCTGTCTTTGCCTCGTGGGACGGAGCCGAGGCAAGGCGATTCCGGCGTAGGCGAGAGATTGACGACGACGAAGGCATGGGGATCGTCATTCATCCCATGATCTTCGGAGAGGGAAGCGAGGGCTCGGGAGCGGGAACCCTCTTCTCGAGGGATCCGCGCACGGGTGATCCGACGGCCAGCGGCTTGTACTCATCGGGAGTGAGCCGGCCAGGGGTCGGATTCGATGACCCCTGCCTTGCCCCGGTGGCAAAGGATGATCCTGTGTACGGAGGGCTCGGCGATGTGGCTCGCCTGCTCGAGGCCGAGTGGTCCGACATGGTCCGGGTCGATTTTGTTCGGGAGCGCGGAGAGAATTGGATCATTGCCGCGAGACCTTCCGAGCGGACGGCCCAGGCCGCGGTACGGGTGGCCGTCGACCTCGTCGATGAGGGAACGCTCACCGTCGAAGACGCTCTTCTCAGCATCGATCTCGAGTTGCTTTCCGGCATGCTTCACCCACGGCTTGCCAGCGTTGCACCACATCCACCGTTGATACGCGGTGGGGCATCATCACCGGGAGCAGCAAGCGGACCGGTCGTATTTCGGGCTGCCGACGCCATCGCATCGGCAGCATCAGGGGCCCCGGCGATCCTGGTTCTGCGGGAGGTCCTTCCCGGTGACCTCGATGGTGTTGCCATGGCTGCCGGGATTGTCACCAGCCACGGTGGGGGGACGTCGCATGCAGCGGTGGCCGTCCGCGCCGCCGGCACCCCTGCGGTCACCGGGGTGGGCGAGTTGGTTCCCGAAATCCCCGCAGTGCGCTTTGGCGAACGTGATATCCGGGCGGGGGAGTGGATCACGATCGACGGCTCGACGGGTCTGGTGTACGAGGGTCATCTGGCGATTGCCCAACCACCCGCGGGTCTCTATCTCGATCGTCTGTTGGAGTGGGCGGATCAGGCACGGCGGCTCGGCGTATGGGCAAACGCAGACACCGCCATGAGTGCTGCTGCGGCCCGGGCTGCCGGCGCCGATGGGATTGGTCTGGCGAGAACCGAGTACATGTTCCAGGGGGAGCGGCTGGAAGTTGTGCGTCACATCCTGCTCTCGGAAGGCGGCCGTGATCGGGCCGAAGCGCTCGAGGAGCTAGAGAACCTCCAGATAGGTGATTTCGAGGGGCTGTTGGCAGCCATGGACGGAACGCCGGTTGTGGTGCGTCTGCTCGATCCACCGGTGCATGAATTCCTGCCATCGCGGGTAGACATCGAGTTGGAGTTGGCCGACAGGCGGGCGGCGGGTGAACCAATCGACGACCTCGAGGTTCTCGAGGCAGCGGTAGAGCAATGGTCGGAGGTCAACCCGATGCTGGGGCTTCGGGGAGTCCGGTTGGCCGTCGTCATTCCCGAGATCTATCGGGTGCAGGTCCTCGCTGCGCTCGAAGCGGTACGGAGGCGGCTCGATGCCGGCGGCGACCCGCAACTTCAGCTGATGATCCCGCTGGTCGGATCAATGGAGGAGCTACAGCTGGTGCGAGACATGATCGAAGAGGAGGTCCATTCAGCCGGGCGGCTGCTGGAGATCGCCATCGGAACCATGATCGAACTGCCAAGGGCCGCCCTGATGGCAGGCGAGCTGGCGCTTGCATCGGACTTCTTCTCCTTTGGGACCAACGACCTGACCCAGACGACGATGGGGCTCAGCCGCGACGATGCCGAAGCTGCTTTTCTCAACGCATACGTCGAGCAGGGTTTGATGGCAGCGAACCCGTTCCAGCAGATCGACCCGGTCGGGGTGGGGAGTCTGATGAAGCAGGCCATCGCTGCCGGGCGTGAAGCCAACCCGGGCCTGGAGATAGGAGTGTGCGGTGAGCACGGGGGAGACCCCGTCTCTATCGAGTACTTCCACCAGTGGGGTGTTGACTACGTCTCGTGTAGCCCGCCTCGACTTCCCATCGCCCGCCTGGCAGCAGCTCAGGCAGCACTTCGTGATCGAGCGGGGCCACCCGGGTATCGCTGAGGGTGCTAGAGGTATTGGCCCGCCGGGCCAGATGGTTCGTCCCCTGCCGCCTCGAGAGCGCGACGACGCCGCATCTCCTCCAACTGGGCTGAGGCCGCCGCTTGCTGGCTGAATAGCGATGCCTGAATACCGTGGAACAAGCCTTCTAGCCAGCCAACCAGCTGCGCCTGGACGATGCGCAACTCCGATTCCGACGTGTCTTCCGTGTGGAGGGGTTGGAAGATCGATTCGAGCTCGTCCTGCAAATCATCGCTGAGCGACTCGCGCAGCTGGGCGAGCGAACTGGTATAGATCTCGGCGAGCCGCCGACGTCCCTGCTCATCGACACCTGCCTGGCGGACCTCTTCGAGCATCGCCCTGGTCATCGACGCGATCCTGATCAGCCTCGACGGTTCTGTGATAAATGAACCGCTGTCCTCCTCATGCGCTGTGGGCTCCCCGTCCTCGACCACCTGTGCATGAAGAGGCAATTCCGGGCGTCTGTCGTTGCTGCTGTCTTCGTGTGTTGTCATACCCCAATGATACGCGCTCTCGACGGGTGGATTCCGCCGTGTCCGATCCGGTACGCTCGCCGGGTGGCTAATGACTCTGAAGTGCGCTTTGGTGACGGATTCGACGATGAAGCCGCCAGGAAGCCGCGATTCCGGCGCATCAGGCTCGTCGCAAAGCTGGCCCTGCTGATCGTCGGCTCGCTCATAGTGGCAGGGCTTGTATTCGTGTTCTGGTTGACACGGCGCCCGTTCCCCGACATTTCCGGCCAGGTCGTCATTCATGGTCTGGACGGTGAGGTGGAGATCATCAGGGACGATGCCGGTGTACCCCACATCTACGCCGCATCGATGCACGATCTCTTCATGGCTCAGGGTTATGTCCACGCACAGGACCGCTTCTGGCAGATGGATACCTGGCGCCATATCGGCACCGGCCGGATCTCTGAGATGTTCGGCGAAGACCAGGTGGAGACGGACTCGTTTCTCAGAGTGATGGGTTGGCAAGCATTGGCCGAGCAGCAATACGCGCAAGCGAGCCAGCTGGGCAGGGACGCCCTCGACGCCTACACCGATGGTGTCAATGCATACATCTCCGGGCGTTCCCCGTCGGAGCTCGCTTTTGAGTACTCGGTGCTCGAGCTGGCCAATCACAACTACACACCCGAACCGTGGTCGGCAACAGATTCCATCGTGTGGGGCAAGGTGATGGCCTGGGATCTGCGTGGCAACATGGATGACGAGATCGCTCGATCTCTGATCCTCGATGATTTCACCCCGGATGAGCTGGCGTTGCTATATCCGGCCTACCCCGCCGAGAACCCGGTCATCGTCGGGAACTCCCTGCCGCGGGTGAGCGGGAGCAGCCTGGCCCCGTTCCCGGTCAACGCGCTGCAGACGATTGGAGCGACTGCCCTCGACAACATCGCCCGGGTCGATGCGGTCACAGGCAGGCAGGGAGTCGGCATCGGGTCAAACAGTTGGGTGATCGGCCCGCAGCGGACAGCCACCGGAGCTGCGATTCTGGCCAACGATCCTCACCTCGGTATCCGGATGCCTTCTATCTGGTATCAGGTGGCGCTGCACTGTCAGCCCAAGACCACCGCATGCCCTCTCGATGTCACAGGATTCTCGTTTGCGGGGATGCCGGGCATCATCATCGGCCACAACGATCAGATCGCATGGGGATTCACCAACCTCGGCCCCGACGTGATGGATCTGTACGTCGAGCGCATCAACCCCGGCAATCCCAACCAATATCTCTACGAGGGTGAGTGGCTCGACATGGAGGTATCCACCGAGACCATTGCAGTCGCGGGCGGTGATCCCGTAACGATGACGGTTCGCAGGACCAGGCACGGCCCGATCATCTCTGACGACTATGGGATCCTCGAGGACTTCACACAAGAGGCCGGCATTCCACTGCCCGAGGACTACGCCATCTCACTCAGATGGACCGCACTCGAGGGAGGCTCAGCCGTCGTCGACGCAGCGCTGCGGCTCAACCTGGCCCGGGACTTCGAGGGATTCAGAGATGCGTTACGTCTCTTCGATGCTCCAGCTCAGAACGTCGTATACGCAGACCGGAACGGCAATATCGGCTATCAGGCGCCGGGCAAGATCCCCATCCGCAAGACCTGGGACGGCAGAGTTCCTGTACCGGGGTGGAACGCTGAATACGAGTGGTCCGGCTACATCCCGTTTGATGATTTGCCGTTCAGCTACAACCCCGAAGAGGGCTACATCGTCACCGCCAACAACCCCGTGGTCGACGATTCGTACCCGTTCGTGATCACGACCGACTGGAACTACGGGGACAGAGCCGCACGCATCGTCGCGATGATCGAGGCCGACCCGTCAATCGATCTGTCGGATGTGGCCGCGATGCAGCGCGATACACATAACCCCCATGCCGACCGCCTCGTACCCTGGATGCTCGATATCGATCTAACGTCCGAAGACGAGGTCTATCGCGATGCCCAGCAGGTGCTCGCTGCCTGGGACCGCGACAACGACGCCGACTCGGCAGGTGCCGCGGTGTTCGAGACGGCATGGACCAACCTCCTCCGCCTCACGTTCCACGACGACATGCGAGAAGAGCTGTGGCCTGTGGGTGGTAGTCGCTGGTCGTTGGCCGTCTCTGAGATGCTCCCTTACCCGGGACTCCGCTTTTGGGACGACAGGGCGACGGCCGAGATCGAAACGGGCGACGAGATCCTGCGTGCCGCCTTCATCGCCGGTGTTGACGAGTTAGCGGCCCGGCTGGGCGACGACCCGGGCTCATGGGAGTGGGGAGACCTGCATCAAGCGACGTTCCGTAACGAGACGCTTGGAGAATCGGGGACCGGTGTCATCGAGGCCAGGTTCAATCGAGGCCCGTACCGGGTTGGCGGCGGGTCCGACATCGTCGACGCCATCGGATACTGGGCAAATGAAGGCTACGAGGTCACCTGGTTGCCCTCAATGCGGATGATCGTCGATTTCAGCGACCTGGATAACTCGCTTGCCATTCATACCACCGGGCAATCGGGCCATGCCTATAGCAGCCACTATCGGGACATGATCGAGGATTGGGCTGCGGGTCAGGCATGGCCGATGCGATGGGATCGCTCCACGGTCGAACAACACGCAGAGGGAACCTTGCGGCTGATCGGTGGCTGACAGGTGCCGCTGCTCTAGGCGACCGAGAACCGGATCTCGTGATAGCCGGTTGCTCCGTTGGGAGCAGGGCGGGCCTCTTCGGCGGTCTGGGTCTCGCCGGTGCCGTCGGTGGCGCGGACCCTGGCCCGGTGGTCACCGGACGAAGCAGGAACTTCGACACGCCATTGCACCCAGGACTTGTTCGACAGCGGCGTGGTCAGTTCGCATTCGACCCATTCGCCGTCGTCGATCTGCGCTTCGACTTTCTCGATGCCCCGGGTCGGAGCCCAGGCGACGCCTGCAAGAACAAGCGGGTCTTCGCTCACCTTCGCTCCGTCCTTGGGGTGATCGATCCGGGACTGTGTCTTGATCGGGCCTTCCTTGGACCAGCCGCGCGGGATCCAATATCCGTCGACGCCTTCCCACGTTGTCAGCTGGATCTCCTCTATCCACTTTGTCGCTGAGACATATCCGTAAAGACCCGGGACGATGAGACGGGCCGGAAAACCATGGTTCGGTGGCAGCGGCTCTCCGTTCATACCGATCGCCAGCAGGGGGTCGCGCCCGTCGTAGGCGAGCTCGAGCGGGAATCCTGAGGTCCAGCCATCGACTGAGCGGCTGAAGACCTGTGCGGCTCCGTCCTGAACGCCCGCCGCGTCGAGCAGATCGACGAGCCGGACACCGGTCCACTTGGCATTGCCGACGAGGTGACCGCCCACCTCATTCGACACGCACGAAATCGTCGCGTAATCCTCGTAGAGAGACATATGCATGATGTCGTCAAGGGAGTACTCGGCCGGGTTGTCGACCATGCCGGTGATCTTGAGGCTCCACGTTTCCGGATCCGGTCGCGGCACCACGAGCGCAGTGTCGATCCTATAGAACTCATCATTTGGGACCACGATGGGGGAGAGGTCGCTGATCCCCGTGAACATGGAATCGGGTGGTGGTGCAGGGACGGTGAGGTCGGCGACGGGGAGGGAAACCGACTGGCGCACCTCCTCGGAGCGGGCGATGATCAGCCGTCGACCACCGAGACCGGCGACTGCGGCGACTGCACCAACTCCGGCTGCCTGGGCGAGGAAAGCTCTACGCGACACATTGGCGGCGAGACCATCGGTCGGCGATTCGCCGGAGCTGATCATGTACCGGAGCATGAGCGCTCCGGCCAGGGCTGCGACGGCAATGGTCACGATGGTGAGCGGAAGGTTGGCGCCGACCTCCCCACGGGCTGCGCCGATGCCCAGCACGGCGAATACCGCGAAGGCACTCCAACCAACCCACGGGCGTGCAACGGACGCTCTGCCGACGAACCAGCCGATGATCACCGAGATGATCACCGTCCCGATCGCCAGTGCGCCCTTGTCGGCGGTGCCGAAGACGTTGACGGCGAACTCCTTGACAAATAGTGGCGACGAATCGATGACGATGCCGCCGACTGCAGCTATCGCCGACGGCACCAGTGAGGTGATTCCTGCCATGAGTTCCGTGAGGCCGAGGGCGAGCGCTGCGGCCAAGGCTCCGGCGAGCCCGGAACGGGAGGTGGTCGTGTTCATCATGTTGGCACCTTACGGTCCAGCATCTGTCGGGTTTGTGAACGCCCCATTACCAAAGTATTAACACACACCTTGTGTTGTTTCAGCGGCGTTTTTGAGCGACGAAATCCAGGAAGTCCTCGAGTGGCAACGTGTTGATGACCTTGTCCCGGGTAACCCAGCCGCGGCGGGCATTGGTGACACCGAAGCGGATGTTCTCGAACTCTGAGGTGTGGTGGCTGTCGGTCGAGATCACAAAGCGGAGACCATCGATCTCTCTTGCCTGGAGCAGCAACTCGGAGGACAAGTCGAGCCGGTGCAGATGGCTGTTGATCTCGAGGGCGGTGCCGGTTTCGGCAGCGGCTTCGAACACGGCACGGGCGTTGAGGTCGATTGCGGGTCGATGTCCGATTCGCCGTCCCGTGAGATGGCCGATAGCGCTCACGGCGGGATTGTGCATGGCTTTGATGACGCGGTTGGTCTGCTCCGCTTCGGATAGATCAAAATGGGTGTGAACCGACGCGACGCACCAGTCGAAGCCGTCCAGGAAGTGGGCGTCGTAGTCGATGTCGCCATCTGGTGCGATGTTCAGCTCCGAGCCGCGCAGAATGGTCAGCCGGGGGTATTCCTTGCGGAGTCGTTCGATCTCGACCTTTTCCCTCGCTATCTTCGCCCGGCTCAGCCCGTTGATGCGGAGATCTTCACCATGCTCGGTCATGGCGATATAGTCGAGCCCTCGATCGGCGGCAGTCCGGACCATGTCGTCGAGTTCACTCCTGCCGTCGCCCGACCAGGTCGAATGGACATGTAGGTCGCCACGGATGTCTTTGAGCTCGATGAGATCGGGCAGTTTCTCCAGGTTGACCTCGCCGATACCTTCTCGCATCTCAGGGGGGATGTAGATCATGTCGAGGGCCTGGTAGATGGCCTCTTCGGTTTGTGACGCGGCCATCTCGCCGGTCTCTGCGTCCTCTAGCGCGTATTCGTTGAGCAACAGTCCCTTGTTGATCGCCCGCTGTCGCAGCTCGATGTTGTGCTGCTTTGATCCGGTGAAGTACAGAATCGCTGCACCGAACTGACCCGGTTTGACCACCCGCAAGTCGATCTGCAGACCGCGTGCCGTCAGCACCGAGGTCTTGGTATCGCCATGAGCGATTACTTCGGAGACGATGGGGAGAGCGACGAACGCCTCCATCACCTGCGGTGCCTTGTCCGCGGCGGCGACGATATCGATGTCGGCGACCGACTCGCGGAATCGTCGCAGGGAGCCGCAGTAGCGGGCGTCTGTAACACCGGGGAGGGCAACCAAGATTGCAACTAATTCCTCTGCGATGGGGAGGGCGTCGGCGATGGGAGTGCGTTTGTCCTTGCCGTGCAAACCCAGCCTCTGTATTGCGGCCGCGATCTTCTGTTGTGACTTCTGCCCGAGACCGGGCACATCCTCTAGGGCATCATCGGCGATCGCCGCTTCGAGCTGTTCGACCGACTCGATGCCGAGCCGGTCGCGAAGCAGGACAACTGTCTTGGGCCCGAGACCGGGGATCCGTGTCAATTGCATCATCCCGGGTGGGAACTTCTTGCGAAGCGCGGTGATCCGTGCCACCTCACCGGTGGTGACGTATTCTCGGATCTTGGCTGCGGTGCTCTTGCCGATGCCGGGGATCTTCACGAGTCGCGACTCCGACATGTCCGCGACGGGCTCGGTCATCGCCTGGACGGCTGCGACCGCCTTCTCGTATGCGCGCACGCGAAATGCCTGCTTGCTGCCTTCCTCCATCGTCATCAGGTCGACGAGCTCTTGGAGAACCCTTGCGACGTCCTGGTTGCTGGGCATCGTTCCTCCGGGCTCGCTGTCTCAGTAGTTGAGGATCGTGAAAGCCACGAAGACTACGAGAAGTATTACTCCCTTGAGACGGTTCACCTTCTGATCATGCCACGCAAACCATCCGGCCAGAGCCACAACCGCGACCATGAAACCGATTGACAGTCGGGTCAGTTGCGTAATCATTCCCGGCCCTACGACGGCAGCTGTCCCTGCAACAGCCAGCGAGTTGAAGAGATTGGAGCCCAGGATGTTGCCGAGGATCAGGTCGGACTCGCGCCGTCGCACCGCCGCCATCGTTGTTGCCAACTCCGGGAGGCTGGTGCCTATGCCGAGCAGAACGCCGAGGAAGGCCTCGTTGAGCCCGAGCTCGGTTCCGAGGTTGAGTGCTCCGTTGAGCAGGAGGCGAGCCGCGAAAACGGTGATGACGAGCGCGGCCCCACCGATGAGCAGCTCGCGGGTGACCGAGTGCGACACCTCGTCCTCGCCCACCTCGATGATTCCATCGGTGTCGGTCGAAGACCAGTGAATGAGCAAGACCAGCGTGACGGTCATCCCGATGAGCAATGCAATGCCCTCGGCCCGCGATACCTGGTGGTCCCAGAGCACCGCAGCCAGGCCGCAGACCGCGACCAGCATTAGCATTCCTTCGCGAAAGAGAATGCGCGTCCTACTCCTGATCGGCGCCATCAACGCAGCTGCTCCCAGGACCAGTGTGACGTTGGCGGCATTGGATCCGGTGACGTTCGCCATTGCTACATCCATCTGCCCGTCGAGCGATGCGATCGTGGAAACGAGCAACTCGGGCAGCGATGTCCCCAGTCCCACGATCAGAGCGCCGATCAGGACGACCGACACCCCGAGAGCTCGCGCCAGCCGTACCGCTGATTCGACAAAGCGGTCCGAAGCGCCCACGAGCATGATCAGACCGACAACCACATAGATGGAGGGAAGCAACAAATCGAGTTCCTAGGAAGTGGTCGATGATGGTAGCCGGGCACGGGTTGACGATCGGCTGGAGACCCGTCCGCAGCTGATATCGTTCCGAACCAGTCAGCGAGGTTTAGTTCTGGATAGTCCAGCCGACAGGAGCTGGAACGGTCCGTAGGGCTGTGCCAAGCTGGAATCAATAGGAGTCGAGGCATGGCGCCGGAAACCGAACGAGTACATCACACCTGGATCCACTCCGACCGTAGGATCCCCAAGGGCTTCGTGCGCCCGATCATGCGATTCACCCAGTTGGAGGCAGCAGGCGGATCCGTACTGCTGATCGCAGCAGTTATCGCCCTCATCTGGGCGAACGCTCCCTTCGGCGAGACCTACAAGCAGTTTTGGGACACCCACCTTCATATCGAAGTGGGCGGGTTCCTGTTTGAGGAGTCGCTGACCAACGTCGTCAACGACGCGCTGATGGCTATCTTCTTCTTTGTCGTCGGTCTCGAGATCAAGCGCGAACTGGTCGTCGGCGAGCTTCGCGACCGTAAGAAGGCGGCGCTACCGGCAATTGCCGCACTCGGTGGAATGATCGTCCCTGCCCTGATCTACGTTGCATTTGTCGCAGGGCAAGGTGGCGAGGCGACAGGCGGCTGGGCGATCCCGATGGCCACCGACATCGCCTTCTCGGTAGGCGTGGTGTCGCTGCTCGGCAAGCGGGTACCCACGGGGGCAAAGCTCTTCCTGCTGGCGCTGGCCATTGCAGACGACATTGGTGCCATCATGGTCATCGCTATCTTCTACACGTCCGATCTGTCGATGTTGTGGCTCGCCCTCGGGCTGCTTGGTCTCGCTGGCGTCTACTTCGCACAGCGGGTGGGAATCCGGTCGATGTTGTTCTACTGGGTGTTTGGCATCGTTATCTGGTTCTTTATATTCGAGTCGGGTGTGCACGCGACGCTGGCAGGGGTTGCGCTCGGTTTGCTGACCCCGGTCTTCCCTCTCTATTCCGAAGACGAATATCACCGTCGGAGCAGCTGGATTCTCGGTCGCTTTGAGATGGACAAGTCGGCTCCCAACCATCGGGAACGTCTCGACTACGACGCCATGCAGATGGTGGCCGTTGCCACCGAGTCCGTGTCTCCTCTTGACCGTCTCGAACAGCAACTGGCCCCGTGGTCGTCTTTCGTTGTAGTGCCGCTGTTTGCTCTGGCAAACGCCGGCGTCAGATTTGCCGATTTCGAGAACGGCATTCTCAACGCGTTGACGAGCCCGATCACCCTTGGTGTTGGTCTTGGTCTTTTGGTCGGAAAACTGACCGGTATCAGCGTCGCCACATGGATTGCGGTCCGCGTCGGGGTGGGCAGGCTCCCGAGTCATACCGGATGGTCACAGATCATCGGCCTCGCGATGCTGGCCGGTATCGGATTCACCGTGTCGATGTTCGTGACCGAACTGGCATTCGACAGTGCGGCACTTGCCGACTCTGCCAAGGTAGGTATCTTCCTCGGGTCGGGAATTGCCGGCATCGTCGGCACGCTGTGGCTGCGGCGGGCCAAGTCGCCCGATGAAAGAACGAAAGAGGAATTCGACCCTGAAGAGGCTCTGGCCTAGGTCACGCATCACAATCGAGGTCTACGAAGGAGCGCCCCGTACGGGGCGCTCCTTCTTTGCTAGCTCAGCTGTCGGGGATGCGCTGTGGCCTCTCGCTACAGCTTCAGGATGGTCGGCGCGGTGCGCAGCTCATCTGCCAGATCGGGGCGGCCGCTCGAGGCGATTCGGTCTGCCAGGCCGACTCTGGCGAACGGGTCGAGGTCGCTTGCCTTGGGAGCGATCTTCGTAAACGCTTTGTCGTTGCCGGACATGGCCGCGGCGAGAAGCCCGACACGGGTTGCTTCTGCTACCGATCCGCCTGCCGTGACATAAGCGGCGCAGAAGTCGGCGACGCCGAACGAAGGGAATGTCTTGATCAGTGGCTCGAGGAATCCGCCCACGGTGTCTTTGACGGTCAGCGGCAGCACGAGTTCCATGGTCGCGTCACCGAATTGTGCTGCGAGACAAGAGATCAAGTCGGGCCAATTCCCCAGACCGTCCGGGTGCTCCTCGAGGAGGGCGAATGCCGTCGCTACAGCTTCCTCGGCGGCTCCAACGTGTGAGTAGGCGCTTACCAGCTGGTCACTGAAGACACGGCGGTTGTGGTCGATCGTAAGGACTCGCTGGTCTGAATCCGGCTCGCCCGCCTCTTCGGCGACGGCGATGAATTCCTCGTGATTACCCAACCGTTTGCTTGCCGTGGCGAGTACACCGACGGCGGTATCGTCGCCGTGGAGAATCTGGAGCGCTTCCCGGGCAGTGTCGAAAGCCATGCGATTCTCGGAAACCTGCAGATACCTGTCGGCGATCAGACCCTTGATCTGTGCCACCGTCACCGGGTTGTCGGCGCCGGCGATACCCGCCTCGAGAAGCTCGATAGCCCTCTCGGGGGACTCATCGGCAAAGCTGAGGGAGCGGGCGAGATGGATCGCGGATCGAGAGTCGCCTGCGGCCTCATGTTGCGCCTCGGCGATTTCGAGGTTTCGCTCCGCCTTCCCCCTGGACGTGACGACTTCCCGTGCATAGCCATAGTGGTTAATCGTCATATGGTTGAGACGGTGGCCGTTGAGCGGCCGGGTGTCTCCTATCTTGTAGACGGCCTCGTGAAGGGCACCGCGGTACTCAGTGCCGTCCGTGTGAAAGAGCCGGACTGCGATGAACCGGTACATCTCACCGCCGTCGGACTCGATGTTGGCGATCTCCAGATTGAATGAAGGATGCTCGGCAGCGTATGTGGCGAGATAGCGGCGGGTCTCCAGCGGGTCGGGGCAGACCAGTCGCTCGTCGGCATCGACAATGAGCACATATCGGGCGTCGCGGCATTGCTCGAGTACCTGGTTGCGGGCGGCTCCGAAGTCGTTGTGCCATTCCCGCTCGATCACGTTGGCGCCGGCTTGACGGGCTATCTCTACGGTGCGGTCGGTGCTGCCGGTGTCGCAGATCTCGATACGGTCGCAGACACCTTCGAGAGAGACGAGGCAATCGGGCAGCGTCTCCTCCTCGTTGCGCACGATGATGGCTGCTACGAGCAGAGGTTGCTCTTCTGCCGGTTCCTCGACGAGCCGGCGTAGACATGTCGTAGCGTGTGAGGCAAGCGCTCTGGCGGCGACGGTAAAGCCATATTCCGCCGATGCGATCGACGTATAGGGGTCAGCTGGTGAGCGCTCGAGCAGGGTCAGTAGGTCGCCGGGGTTGCCGGCTACGCACGCGGGTCGAACATGGAATGCGCTCCTGGATTCTGTGGGGACGGGGAGCTGATCGAGCGATCGCTCGGCTGCCTTCCCTGCGGGTAGGGGGCCGGTGAAGTGATCCATGCCCGGGTCATTCGAGTACGGCACGGCCAGCCGGCTACCGGCTTCGATCTCTCGTTCGAGTGCGACAACCCCCCGGGTCGTTATGACCACATCGTCGTGAATGAGCAAAGTGGGCTCGGGAGGAAGCGAGCTCAATGCGGCCCGGATACCCCGGCTCCCATACTCGGAGAACGTGGTCGCTCCTGGCAGAGAGGCTACTGCTTCCAGGCCGACCGGAGATGCTGCCACCGCCAGGGTCTGGTGCCCGCTGCCCGCCAGTCTTCCGGCGCGCCTGACGGCGTTCTTGGTTTCCTGGCCCGGGCCATACGCCAGGACGACGACATGCATTGAGGCTCCTTCAAGACTATGCCTCTAGCCAGTCGGCATCTCGTCCCGACAATCAAGAGGAGGGGCGGCTCGAGCCGCCCCTCCTCGGGAGTGGTGTTCTCTCTGATCGGGGTTACCTCAGGAGGGAGAGGACTGTTGATGGCACCTGGTTGGCCTGGGCGAGCATCGCGGTGCCTGCCTGAACCATGATCTGATGCCGGGTGAATGTCACCATCTCC
>Ga0307423_1000629_pt1 | contig 23437 bp, 16 predicted proteins | sample SalMarWE160310MG_FD_202154 | JGI IMG/M metagenome (GOLD analysis project Ga0307423, IMG submission 202154) | Salt marsh sediment microbial communities from the Plum Island Ecosystem LTER, Massachusetts, United States - WE1603-10 | ecosystem: Environmental > Aquatic > Marine > Intertidal zone >...
ACGACGACAACCACAGCCACGTCCACGACGACGCCTAGCACGCTCGCTGCCCCGCTTGCTGACGCTGATCCGTGCATTACCCCGGAGGACGGGCTGATCGAAACTGTGAAGATACAGTTCGACGGAATGCGCCGGGAGTATGACATCGTGGTCCCTGAAGGCCGCGGGCCGTTCCCATTGGTGTTCGCTCTTCACGGCTACGCGCAGTCGAGACAGTTTCACGAGGAGATGTCCGGTCTGCGGGAGGAGGCTCGGGATCGAGGTTTCATCGCGGTGTTCCCTCAGGGAATGGTCCCATCCGACGGATCCGAGCGGTTCTTCAATATCGAGACGATCGACGATGCAAACCTGCCTGATGACGTCGGGTTTGTCCGGGCAATCCTTGATCAGGTCGAGACGCAGTATTGCGTCGATCAGAGCCGCGTGTACTCAACCGGCTGGTCCAATGGAGGCATGTTGTCTTCGCTGCTCGCGTGTGAAATGGGGGACCGATTCGCTGCAGTCGCGGGCGTCTCCGGGGAGATGATGTACGACGATTGTCCCTACGTGGTCCCGATAGTGATGCTCCACGGGACGGCGGATTCCATCGTCCCGTTCGATGGTGCTGAGCCTGGCGACGTTGCACAAACACTGGTTCAGTTCGACGCCAGTCCCACTCAGCTCGAGTTGTTCACGCCGCTGCTGAATCCCGCCGAGTACATTGAGCTCTGGGTCGAGCACAACGGCTGTGACCCGGAACCGGAGTCGGTTGAGGTTGAGCCAGGTTTGACCGTCACCGACTACCAGGGCTGTGAGGCCGATGTCGAGACCGTGTTACAGGAAGGTGGCGACCACCGCTGGATCGAGTACCCCACCGAGTATGTCCTCGACTTCTTCTTCGAGCACAAGCTGTGAACCCGTTCTGGCGTCCAAACTGGCACTATGTTGCCAGTTTGGACGCCAGAAGAGTGGGCTCAGCTACATCCTGTGGTTCCGCCGCAGCCGAGGCAGACGTAGCAACTGCCGTTGCGGACCGTGATGGCTCCGCAGGTGTCGCAGATCGGGGCGTCGCCCATCTTGTCGGCCATCACCGCCTGCATTGCCTTCTGCTGGATGGCCGCTGCCGTGGCCACGCCGCCGCCGTTGGTCGCAGGGCTGATCGCCCCACTGTTGCGGTATGCGTCCTGTGACATCTCGACCTTGCCCGAGCCGCCACTCACCGGTGCGACCACGTCACTGTCGGCGAACCTTGCCGCGGCCACTGTTGCGTCGACCGCAACCTCGGCTTCGGCATCGGTGAGGTCCAGCTGGATGCCGGCATCGACGGCCAGGCCCTTGGGCGGCTCCGGCAGCTCCCGGCTGCGATCCGGTGGCACCTGCGCCAACTCGTCCCGCTTCAGGTACTCGACACCGAGCGCCCGGAACGTGTAGTCAATGAGCGAGTTCGCCATCTTGATGTTGGGATGACCCTCGACCATGCCGCGAGGCTCGAATGTCTGGAACGTGAATGTATCGACATACTCCTCGAGCGGCACCCCGTACTGGAGGCCCTTGCTCACTGCAATGGCGAAGCAGGACAGAATGCCACGCAACGTGGCACCTTCCTTGGCCAGGTCGATGAACAGCTCGCCGAGGGTGCCGTCCTCGTACTCGCCCGTGCGGATGAACACCTTGTGGCCACCCACCCGCGCTTCCTGTGTGTACCCGTTACGACGTCCGGGAAGCAGGAACCGGGGCCGCTTCATGTCGGCGTAGGCCTCGGTCGGGGAGATTCCGGGTCGCATGGCCTCATGCCACGGCACCCGACCGTGCGACACCAGCTCCAACTCGTCGACGAGGGCATCCTCGAGCTCCGCCGGCTCGTCGTCTGCATATCCATCGTCGGACTGCGACGACAGCGGCTGGGAGGCCTTCGAGCCGTCACGGTAGATCGCCATGGCCTTGAGCCCCAGCTCCCACGACATCTTGTACGACTCGGCGATATCCTCCCGGGTGACCTCGTTGGGCATGTTGATTGTCTTTGAGATCGCACCCGAGATGAACGGCTGCGCCGCCGCCATCATCTTGATATGCCCGGTGTGGTAGATGAATCGCTTGCCGATCCGCCCGTTCCGGTTGGCGGTGTCGAACACCGCAAGGTGCTCCTCGCGGAGGTTGGGTGCACCCTCGATGGTTTGTCTGCCACAGATATAGTCGTTGGCTTCCTGGATCTCGCTGTCGGTGAAACCGAGGGCCTTCAGCATCGAGAAACCGGGGTCGTTGTACTGCTCGGGGGTGAAGCCGAGCCGTTTCATCACATCCTCGCCGAGCGTCCATTGGTTGAACGCAAAGCCAATCTCGAACACACCCGAGAGCACCGCCTCGATCTTGTCGATGTCGTCTGCGGTGAATCCCTTGGCGATCAGGGTTGCCATGTTGACCTGCGGCGACCTTGCCAGCGAGTTGGTGCCGACGACGTATTCGATGATCCCCTGGATGGTGTTGTCTGAGTATCCAAGACGCCGCAAGGCGGGAGCGATCGACTGGTTGGCGATCTTGAAGTACCCACCGCCTGCCAGCTTCTTGAACTTCACCAGGGCGAAGTCGGGCTCGACGCCTGTGGTGTCACAGTCCATGAGCAGACCGATGGTCCCGGTCGGAGCCAGCACCGACACCTGAGCATTGCGGTATCCGTATTGCTCACCCCGGGTGAGCGCCGTATCCCACGCCGTCCTGGCCGCTTCCAGCATGTCGAGCGGTGCCAGCCCGCTGCTGATGCCCATGACCAGGTGGTTGATGCCCTCGTAGTCGCCGCGGTCTTTGTTGTATGCGGCGCGCCGATGGTTGCGGATGACCCGCAGCATCGATTCGCGGTTGCGCTTGAACTTGGGGAATGGCCCCAGAGCGCTGGCCATCTCCGCGGAAGTGGCGTAAGCGTTGCCCGTGAGGATGGCGGTGAGGGCTCCGGCAATTGCCCGCCCGTGGTCCGAGTCGTATGGGATGCCCATGCGCATCAGCAGTGAGCCGAGATTGGCATAGCCGAGCCCGAGAGTGCGGTAGTCGTAGCTGCCGATGGCGATCTGCTTGGACGGGAACTGAGCCATTGTCACTGAGATCTCGAGCACGATCGTCCACAGCCGGATTGCGTGACGGTATGAATCCAGATCGAAGCTGCCGGTGCGGTCGTCGTAGAACTTGCCCAGGTTCAGACTTGCCAGGTTGCATGCCGTGTTGTCCAAGAACATGTATTCACTGCAGGGATTCGAAGCACGGATCTCACCGTCAGCCGGGCAGGTGTGCCATTCATTTATCGTCCCATGGAACTGGAGCCCCGGGTCGGCCGATTGCCAGGCGGCGTCTGCGATTTGATCCCACAGATTCCTGGCCTTGAGCGTCTTCATGACGGACCGGTCGGTGCGGGACAACAGGTCCCACTCGTCGTCTTTCATGACGGCGTTGAGGAACGCGTTTGAGAGGCGAACCGAGTTGTTGGAGTTCTGACCGGAGACGGTGGCATAGGCATCACCGTTGAAGTCGGCTGTGTAGCCGCCTGCGACCAGTGCCCTGACCTTCTTTTCCTCTTCGGCCTTCCAGCTGATGAACTTCTCGATGTCGGGGTGGTCGATGTCGACGATCACCATCTTGGCTGCCCTACGGGTTGTACCTCCCGACTTGATCGCGCCGGCGGCGCGATCGCCCACCTTGAGAAACGACATCAGCCCGGACGACTTGCCGCCGCCGGAAAGCGGCTCGCCCTCGGCACGAATGTTCGAGAAGTTGGCTCCCGAGCCGGCACCCATCTTGAAGAGACGGGCTTCACGAACCCAGAGGTCCATGATTCCACCGTCGTTGACGAGATCATCGTCAACGGAGTTGATAAAGCAGGCATGTGGGGCGGGGCGGCTGTATGCGTCGTCAGAAGCAACGACTTCCTCGGTCTCCGGGTCGACATACCAGAAGCCCTGTGCCGTGCCGGTTATCCCGTACGAGTGATGGAGACCTGTGTTGAACCACTGTGGGGAATTGGGCGCCGCCATCTGATGGATCAGCATGTAGGCGAGTTCATCTTCAAATGCGTCGGCATCTGCCTCAGTGCCGAAATAGCCGTTGTTCTCGCCCCACCAACGCCAGGTCGATGCAAGCCGCTCGATGACCTGTCGCGCCGACCGCTCCGGGCCGGTGACCGGATTGCCTTCATCATCGAGGATCGGGCTGCCGTCCTCGTCGAATTGGGGGACACCTGCCTTGCGGAAGTACTTGGAGACCATGATGTCAGCGGCGACTTGAGACCACTGCGCCGGGACCTCGGCGCCCAGCATCTCGAATACCACCGAACCGTCCGGATTGGAGATCCTGGAGTCCCTACGACCCCACTCCACCGTTTCGTAGACGTCCTGACCCGCGGTCGTGAACTTCCGTTCGATGGTCAGACCCTGACCCATGTTGCCACCCTTCCAGTCACGTCCCCAAGACGCGCTCTTATCCACAGACTTATCAACAACCACAACATGTTGTGCCGGTCTCCTCCGAAGAGACCCAATATGTTGCGCAGGGGAAGTCAATTCTAGTTACACGTGTGTAACTACGCAAGGGTCATTTGAGCGCGTAGTCGCCACCGGCGTATGTGGGGAAGAAGACCTATTTCTAGCGGCTGTAGTGGTCCGTAGGCAAGTCGAGACTCCGGAAATCTTTCGCGATGGAGACCCACTTTTCGCGCTGGGATCATGTTCCAGCCGGGCCATAGCGATGCGCGACGGTCTCTAGCGCTATCAGCGCAACCCGGAGAACAAGTCGTCTTCGACCTCGTTGCACGCGACCGTTGATGCGATGCGGGCAAAGGCTTCCCGACCGAGGATCTGTTCCTCGATGGAATCTGCAACGCGGAGCATGAACCAGTCTTCCGGGATCTGACTGCGATAGGCGCGCCAGGCAGCTTCCTTCTGCTTCCACCGAGCGCTCACATCGATCCACGCCGTCACCTGGTCATCGGGAAAGCCCGCTGCGGCCATCCGCTCATGAGTGGACTTGTCGATGGTTCCCTGTTCCAGACGCACGTCGGCAAATGCGCGAACTCTCGATCGGGGCCAGGCGGTCCAGTACAGCTTGGCAGGCGCCCATTCCACCTCACCGTCCTCCAGCGGGTATCGGCCCAGATCACGGGCTGCGTAGTAGGCGGCAAGGCCCACCCGGTGGACCTGAATGTGGTCGGGATGGCCATACCCACCGAAGGGGTCATAGATGGTCATCACCTCTGGCTGATACTTGCGGATGAGTCTCACCAGTCTGCCGACGGCTTCCTCGAAGTCGGCCTGCCAGAAGCAGTCGGGATGGCCGTTGGACTGCTCGCCCATCATCCCCGAATCGCGATATCCGAGGAACTCCTGATGCTTGACACCCAGGATCGCCATGGCTTTGGCGATCTCTTCTTTGCGTATCTCGGCCAGCCTCGGCTTGACCTCGTCGGGATTGTCGTAGTTGTGGACCTCGCCCTCGGATCCATCGGTGGCGGTGATCACAACAACCTGTTCACCGGCGTCGGCGTACCTGGCGAGCGTGCCTCCGGTGGCAGTGACCTCGTCGTCGGGATGAGCGTGAAATGCGAGCAATCCGGGCATGTCGACGGAGGTTAACGGACGGGACCCACCTCCGGTGCCGTCCCCCAGACCGGCTGGGGGATGACCACCCCTGCCCGGATCTGCCACCGGGAGCGACGATGGGGGGGAAAGGAGGAAAGATGATTGATTTCAACCGTCACGTAGACAAATGGATAGGCGAGGGGATCATAACTGCCGAACAGGCCGCGCTGATGCGCAGCTCGCTCGCGGGAGAATCGCCTCCACCGGACCAGATGGAGGCTCCCGAGAGCCGGATACCCATCGTGACCGAGATCCTCGGCTACGTGGGCGCCGCGCTGGCGATCTGGGGTGTCCTGTTCCTGACATTGGCGTTCTGGGCGAACCTGTCCGATTGGGCGCAGGCGGCGCTGTTTGGCGTGTTGGCGATTGTGTTCTTCGCCGGCGGGGCGACACTGCTCGACACCCCAGAGCCGGCACTCGAACGTTTGTCGGGTGTGTTGTGGACCGGCAGCCTGGTTGCGTTGGGCGGGGCGCTGTTCACGGCGCTCGATCCCATTGCCGGACTCAGCGTCCCGTTGACGTGGACCGTCATCGGCGCTGTTGGCTCGGTGGTGGGCGGCTTGATGATGCGGCGCCAGCAGACTGTGCCGCAGCACGTCGGGATGTTTGCTTCGATTCTGATGACGATCGTGTCGCTGATCGCGTTGGGGCCCGAAGTCGAGTTCTTCGTCTTTGGTCTCGCCGTGTGGAGCTTCGGTCTCATCTGGGTACTGGTGACCCGGGCGGGCGTCGTGCCGCCGCGGGTCATCGGCATGTTGCTCGGTGTCGCGGCCATGTTCGTGGGCTCGGTGATGACCGCCGGTGAGGGTGACATCCCGACCTTCGGCGTGCTGCTCGGCCTGGCGACGGCACTGCTGCTCGCTGTCGCCGGTGTCATGCTGAAGGAGAAGCTGACCATCGTGCTCGGTGGCCTCGGCATCTTCGTCTTCGTGCCCCAGGCGATGTTCCATTTCTTTGGAGAAGCGTTCGGCGCCATGTTCGGTATGGTCGTCGCCGGCCTGGCCCTCGTCGGCCTAGCGATCTGGTTCGGCGAACACAGGGAGGCGCTATGAACCGCCATTCCCAGCTGATGTTGTGGGGTGCGGTGGGAATCGGCGTGGCGGCCGTGGCAGTGATCCTCCTGTTCGGCCTCCGGTTCGGACCCGGCTTCCCCGATCTATACGCAGACGGTGGCCCAACGATCGACGGCACGGTCGCATTCGTCACCGAGGATGACGACACGTGCGCCCAGGTTCTCGATGTTGCGACCGGGGAGCAGCGGGAGATCTACTGCTCGCAGCACGTTTGGATCGGGGGCTGGGACGGCGACGGCAACCTCGTTGTGCATGAGGAGGATGTGTACCAAAACGTGCTCACGATCGACCCGGTCACCGGCGACGTCGTGAGTACCGGGACGGTCGGTGACATTCCGCCTGTCGGTACATCCTCGTTGCGCGCCGCCTCGTCCGGTGGGCACGCCACCCTCAGCTATGTAGGCGCCGGGTCGAGTGTCGTCCTGATCGATGCGGAGGGACCCCGTAACTACAGATTCCTCGACCGGGGACTCACCGCCGAGGGGAAATGGGCCTGGGTTCTCGACAGCGAGAACCGGCTCCTCGTGGTAGCACTTGACGGATCCAGCGGTCCGTGGGTGGTCAAGGAGGGCATCCACGAAGTGTCATGGAAGTAGAAATGAACCGATCTCACGGCGCCGCTGCGATTCTGGTGGCAGCGGCGTCCGGCGCGCGGTGGTTCCCGATCGGGCAGCTGTCGGAAGACCCCGGTCCTGATCACATCTACTGGGATCCGGGTCTGGACGGAGAGCCGAGGCAGCGGTCGGCCTGACCTTGCTTCGCTCGCTGGAGTGGCGGGGGCGAGAGGTCGTCCGTGGCTGATCCGACAAGGGCGGGTGTACCAGCGACTCTTGGCGGCCGGCTTCCCGATGGCCGCAGGCGTCCGCGCCATCACTGCCGGGACGGACGGAGCCAAAATCGGCGGTGGCATGGTCATGCTCCCGGGGCCGTTTCCGGTCCTACATGCTGAGCGGTGCCAGTCTCGAGGCTCGGCGGCTAACTACGCGCCGGTGAAGGCGCGAGCAGCCGTCCCAGGGTTGCTGTCCAGGCGTGTCTGCTGAGCAGCACAAACTGGTTGCCGAATATGACGAGCCCGCTGATCACCGACACTGCGATTGCCATCGGTTGTGGGACCCAGCCGCCGTAGTAGCCGGTGACGGCAGTCGTCACCAACCAGGTGGTGGTGAGCACGAAGGAAACGGAGAACACCAGACCGGAGAAGACGAGCAGCGGTGATGAGCGTTCCAGGTCGTTTGCGATGAGACCGGGGACGAACAGGGGAGTGAGAGCGACGGTCGCCATTGACTCGTATGCGGCGATGCTCACGTCGAACACGGACGTAGAGATCCAGACCCCGGCCCAGGAGATGATGCTGGCGCTGACCATCATCAGAGCGAACTTCCTCCGTCCGAAGACAATCATCGTTCGCATGAACACCCTGGTCACCAACAGCCACGCTGCTAATCCGATGACACCCAGGAACACCAGATTGAACGGGCTGGTGGTCAGCATCGCCACATATGCGGCACCGACGTAGCCGGCGGAGCGAAATCCGTAGTTGTACTGAAGTGCCCATGCTGCAGCGGCCGACATGATCACCGCCATCGGGATCCACTCGGGCGGGAACGCCAGTACCCCGAACCCGGCGAGACTTCCCTGGGCGGCAGCGTCGGGGAAGAACATGATTGCCAGAGTCATCGGAACCGCGACCAACGCCGATGCCATACCGACCGCCTTCAGAGTGGGTTTGATTCCCTGGCGCCCGAAATCGTGTGCAATCAGTGCAGGCACCAGGTATCCCACCCCGACCAGCAGCGGGATGCTCGATTCCCACAGGTACGGGGTGGACGGGCTGACCTTCAGCAGCACGACCTGCACCGATGCCGAGATGATCATGATCGTCGAGAACTTGTTTCGGCCATCGAGCAGGAACCGCCGCGCCAGCACGTGGTTGACCACCCAGTAGGAAAACAGGGCATTAGCAAGGGTGACCAGCAGGATCAGCGGCTGCAGCACGAACACCGCCACATAGCCGGGAACAACGATGCTCCCGGTGGTGATGTGGAAACGCTCATAGATGACCACCGATGACAGCACGCCGATTATGAAAGCGAACCGCACGGTGTTTATGTCGAACAGATAGTCGTGCATGTCGCCCTATGCCACTGCGATCAGATGGCGTTTGGAGCGCCGCTCGTCCCGTTCGGCCATGTGCTCGAAGTACTCCAACAGCATTTCGGCCTGCTCGGTGTGGATGTTGACAAAGCCGACCAGGAGGATCTCTTCGGTCGGCATTTTTAGCACCGCCTCAGTGATGATGTCGTCGATGGTCGGCCTGTGCTGTTCGCCGAGGTTGATCAGTCGCTCGGGCGGGTACCCGTTGCGACGCACGATGTTGGTGACCAGGTCCTCGTATGCGCCGAAGGTGACCAGACGGTCAAATTCCAGGTCGTTGACGGCGATGTCGGCGAACTGGACGGCACGACGCTGGCGATCGGCCCGGTTGTTGAGGATGCCCACGGTGGTGGTCTTCTCACCGATGTAAGGCTTGAGTTTCTCGGCCGCGGCAACCATCGACTCCCGATCGTTTACGGCAAACAGGTTCGCCCAGATCAGCTTCTTGCCGCCGACCTCGTAACGGTCGATGCGGAGGACACCAGGATCGGCCGGTGCTTTGACCATGCCCATCATCGCTACATGACGCGGGATGTTGAGCAGTTCGGCAACCGCGAGGGCGATGGCGATATTCTCCTCGAAGGAGATGTAGTCGAAGGCTTCGACTTCTTCGGTGCGAACCTTGCTCGGGTCGGCGACGATGAGGCTGGTCCCACGCTTGCGGGCCTCGTGGAACATGATGTCGAGGATCTCAGGATTCTGCTCAGCGGTGACGAGCACGCCGTTCTTCGGGCAACTCGACATGAGCGATCGGGCGATCTCAGGCAGGGTCTCACCCATCACATCCTGATGGTCCTCGCGCACGTTGGTGATAACGCCGATCGTCGACCGGATGATGCGCTCCTCGCTGACACGCTGGTAGCGCGGGTTGATTGCCATGCACTCCATGACAACAGCATCGACGAACGGTGTGACCCAATCCCGAACCACCTGGATCTGCTCGAGAATCGTGGGTGATCCGCTGCGCTCGATGGGGTGGTCCTTGCCGTCGGGTGCGATCACGGCCGCAAAGGTCCCCGTCGACTTTCCGACTGTGACGAGGTCCGCCTCACGGAGCATTCCTGCGATCAGTCTGGTGACGGTGGATTTGCCGCGGATACCGTTGACATGGATCCGGTGCGGGACCATCGCGAGGCGCTTGTTGTGACCGTGCGACTCGCCGAACAGCCGAAGCAACATCCCGAGCGCAGCCAGCACGGCGATGAAGAAGAAGACGAGTTGTGTCCCCATCGGTGGACCTCCGCCGTCTTTATCGGCGCGGGTTGGGGGTCAACTTTATGGGTCTATCGGCCCAGAATATCCCTATTCTGGTGTCAGTGAAGCGATCTTCGCCCCGTCATGTTGCCGATGACGCCTGCGACAACCGCTAGGACAATGGGGATGATCACTGTTGTGGTCGTGTCGAGCGGTTTCACCCCCCACATCATCAACGCCACCGATAGGAACAGCCCGAAGACAAGACCGGAGAAGACGGCCGACACTGTGCTGCCACCGACCAACGCCATGACGATCCAGAACGCTGTTCCGAGCAGGCCGACCAACACGACCCAGCCGACCGCGTTGCCAAGTGGGTTTCCGTCGAGCTTGATCATCGCGAACCCGGAACAATCACCGCCGGAAGCCGAGTGGGTCGCCGAAACCTTCCAAACGCCAGGGATCCATATCGGCAGTTTGTCGCGGAAATCATCGAGTTCGTAGATCTTGTCTTTGACGCCGCGGGTGTCTTCGGGGTTCGGTCCACCCCAGTCGCCAAGAGTGATGTTGAAGGGGCCGACCTGGACCTTGGCAGAGCCGGAGTGATCCATGTTCTCGAAGTCCACTGAGCCCGAATAACGGACCTGTACGCCATCTTCGTTTGGTATCGGGATGGCGTTGCCGGGGGTGTCGTTGGCCGGGGTGTACGTGGTCGACTTGACGGTGGCTTCGCCGGTGCATTTGCCGGTCACCGATGCCGAGCTCGACCCCGGGACCATGCCAACCAGGAGGCCGGCCAACAAGGCGACGAGCGAGAGCTTGCGAATCATTGCTCCTCCAAGCAGTGGATCTTGGTTTTGACCCTACCTATCGCGCCGCCGGCCTGCCGTGTTTTCCGCGGAGCGTTGACTGAGAATGGATCGCACCTCCGTTATGTCGCCCGGCGAGGTTTTTCCGGCGCGGAAGTAGCAGTATCCGGTTGGGAGGAAGAAGATCTGGAAGACGGTGAGGCCGACCGCCCAGTTGAGCGGTGGTGGCAGTGCTCGCTCGAACGCTCCCGCTACCGCACCGGTGAGCCCGTTGCCGGCCGCCCGCCCGATGCCATTGGCGAAGTTGGCCAGCCCGAACACGGTGCCGCGGTGCTCGGGGAGATTCACGTCGGAGATGAGTGCAAACCAGTTGGGGGAATCGGCGCCGGTCAGGGCAACCGCAGCAATGCTGGAGAGGAAGGCGGCCGCTACCCACGGGTTGGTGGCCACTTCTCTAAGCACCTCGCCCAGGAGAGTGCCGGTGCCGGCACCGTTGGTCACGTCGAGGTTGCGAAGCGGGATGAAGAAGAACGCCAGGAAAAAGGGGATCGCCCCGAGGATGCCGATCGCGGAGACCAATGCCCGCCCGGACAGAGTCTTGCGCTGGACGCGATCTCCGATATGGCCGGCGAGGATTGAGAAGACACCCCCGATCTGGAAAATCGCCCCGAGGATGCCTCCCACCTTGGTGGCGGTGCTCAGGTCGTATCCGGCGTGCATCACTTTCTCCTGGTAGAGCAGGGGGACCCACACGATCGACCCATACGCCACCTGAGCGCTCAATCCCTGGAGGATCAGCCACACGTTGGTGCGGCGGCGAAACAGAGTGTGGACCTGGTCTGGCTCGATCCGGTAGTCGTAGGTCCCGCCGGCTTCGTGGAGCTCAGCTAGATCCGGTTCGCTGAGACCTCTCGGCGGGTTGTAGGTGAGCAGGTAGAGAGCGGCGACGGCGACACCGAGCAGAGCGACGACCCGGAGGGCCAAACCGAAGTCGTCGGCCCCCAATTGGCTGGCAAGCAGGCCGCCGACGATGCCGCCCAATCCCTGTGACAAGCCCCAGAAACTCATTGCCAGGCCACGCCGGCCTGGTGAGACGAAGTCGCTGATCACGGAGAACCCGACGGAAGCGATCACGCCGAGGCCGATGGCGGTGACGAACTGCCATAGAAACAACTGCCAGTAGACCGTGGCGGTCGACGAAAGCCCGGAGCCCATTGCCCACACGAGCGTTCCCCAGAACAGGAGCCGCTTCCTGTCCGATCGATCGCCCCAGTAGCCCCATCCGACAGCGCTCATTGCAGTGATGAAGATGACCGTGGCTGTGAGGAAGCCGATCGCGGTCTTTGACGTGTGCAGCGCCTCGGTGACCGGTAGCACCATCGATGGGATCGTGGCCAGGGCTGCGTTGTCCAGCGACGCCAGCGTCACAAACACAACGATCGTGAACACCACGTGGGCTCGATTGCCCCACCAGCCCGGTCGTACTCTCTCCCGCATCGCCACATTGTGGCATCAAGATGGCCCCGCCGGGGCGGGGCCATCCTGGTTCTGTGTCTGTCGCCGTAGCGAGGTGGTTCTGGTCTGTCGCCGAAGGCGACAGACATCTATTGCCAGAAGCTCACATAGGCGCCGGGCTCGATGGTCTCGAGATTGCTCTGGAGCACACCGTCGTACGAGTAGGTGTAAACGCTGTCGCCGATCACCATCGATCGCTCGATGTTCGGGCCCCACCAGTATTCCGCGCCTTCCGCTTGTTTCGGGTTGTGGGTGATCCGACCGATCTCCTCGATGCCGTCCCCGGTCACCTTCACCGCGATGGCTCCGACGAAACCGCTTTCAGTCTCGGTCTCCTCGTCCCAGTTCCAGGCGGAGACGGGGATGACTGTCAGCCCAGTCTGCGGCCAGTACAGGAATGCCCTGTGGTCCCATTCGACGCTGGAGTAGCCATTGTCGAATGTGTAGTTCTGAATCCGGGTGGGGTTGGCCGGGTCGCTCACATCGAATAGTGAGATCTGGGTGCCGAGAGTGCGGCCCTCCTCAGTGGCGTCCTGGCCGACTCCGAGCAGCAAACCGTCGCCGACCGGATGGAGATACGCCGAGTAGCCGAGGATTTCGAGCTCGCCGGCGACCTCCGGGTTGGTCGGATCCGACAGATCGATTGTGTAGAGCGGATCGGTCTGTCGGAAAGTAACTACGTAGCCCACATCGTCGATGAACCGTACCGAGTAGATGCGCTCGCCCTTGCCGAGACCGTCGACCCGGCCGATTTGTGCGAGCTCGCCGTTGTCCTCGGCGAGGACTGTCACAAAGCTCTCCGAGCTCTGGTTGGTACCCCACCACCAATCCGGTGATGAGGTGGTGGCCACACGGAGGTTGCCCTCGTACTCGGACATCGACCACTGGCTGAGCATGAAGCCATCGACCCGGCCGGTCGCGACATATGTTGTCGTGGCGGGATCGCTGATGTCGAACTTGTGGATGTCGGTCGTGTGCTTGTTGATCTCGGCCGCTGCGTCTTCATCGGTGAAAGCCGACCAGTTTCGCCATGCGGCCGAAGCGATGTACATGGCATCGGTGGATGCGTAGACGATGTCGCCGGAAGCGAGGACGCCGACGGCATCCTTGATCCTCATGTCATTCTCCATGTCGATGGTCACGACGCTGAGCATGTCAACCCCTGAGAACTCCTCGGGATGGTTGGCGCTGGAGCAGTCGATCAGGCTGCCTTCGGAGAGCACGTTGCCCCGGGCATCCTCGAGGATGTAATAGGGGACCCAGTTGTCGATGGTCGAGTCCAGTATCACCTGACGGTTGTATTCCTCTGCGTCGCGTTCCGCCTTGAGGCCGTTGGTGTCCGGGTAGGTGAACTCGAGCCCGGTCGGCTGGGAGTTGACAACCAGGCGGACCGTCCCGTCGACCATGCGTGCGCTCACCTTCGCACCGTCGATGTACATGACACGCTCGACACTCGGGTGTTCGATGTCGGAGATGTCTACTTCAACGAGGTTTGCGATCGGGGTTGACGGCACGTAGTAGGCCGCATCGCTCGCCACTCCGGTGTCGATCATCGGCGTGGCGTAGGTGTCGCTGTATGCCATCACAAGAACCTTGTCGCCGTACAGGAATACGTCGCCCGCGTAGCCGACGTCGATGGTGGTCTTGCCGGCGAGCCGGGGCTCGTCGCCGGTCACATCGATGACAAACAGCACACTGCCGCTGATCGCGACGATTCGCTCGCCGTCTGTCTTGACGATGTCCGGCTCATCAACGCCGAGCTCCTGGATGTTGGTACCCGAATAGTCGACGCCGGCCTGGGGGGCGGCTGCACCTCCGGAGGTGTCCGATGACGATGCCTGGGCCGTCTCTGGTGCCGCCAGATTCTCGGCAGCTCCGTCCACGGCGATGTCGCCGCGAAACACCGGACCACCCCAGTAGCCGTACTCGAAGCCGTATGGCCCGACGAGATCGACGGCGTTCTCCTTGACGTAGTCGAGGAAGTCGCCACACGCATCGAATGCCTGCAGACCGTATGCAACCGTTTGTGCCTGGATGGGCGGCCTGGTCGTGTTGCCGATTGAGGTCGTGGTTCCCGCGTCGTCTGCGGAGGAGCAGGCCGCGGCCGCCAACACGAGTGTGGCGATGAGGGTGATAAAGCGTTTCATTGATGGCTCCCCGTTTGAACTGTCTGTCGGTGTTCTGATGCTGTGACACCACAGGAAGGTTCCCGATTTCCTGGTGGTCTCAACCGATCGCCGACAAAATGGCCCCCGTCAGCAGGTCATATCCCAGCTCGTTGGGGTGGATGTCGGGCGGTATCGCCGTCATGTGGGTAGTCGCTGATGTTGTGCCGCGCATGGGTGTGAAGCCGTCTGCCACCGTGATGTTGTAGCGGCCGGCAGCCTCGGCGCCGATCTGATTGAGCCGGCTCAAAGCCTGGTTGCTCTGTGTCTCGAAATCCACCCTGCCTTCAAAGCCGAGAGAGAACGGGTTGTACGCCTCGAGGAAGATGATCGTTGCCCGGGGATACGCATCACGCAGAGCAGCAAAGATCTCATCGATGTTGCGGGCATAGGCGTCCAGGGAGAGCTCGATGCGTCGGGTGCACGCTGGAGCAGCGATGTCCTCGCTGCAATCCGATGAGCCGAGGTGACCGAGCAAGTCGTTGGCGCCGATGTCGATCGTCACGTATGCGACATCAGCAGATGTGTAGCTGAGAGCTTCATCCAACTGACCCTGGTTGAGCATCGATCCTGATGTCTCCCCGACAACGCCGAGGTTCCTGAGCCCGTATACAGCCCCGTCTCGCAGGCTGAGCTGGTGGTGCACCTGTGAGACGTATCCGGACGAGTACCCGGGGACACCTTCTGCTGCCGCCAGCGAGTCCCCAAGGGCGAGGTACAGCGGCGTTCCCTCGGCGCTCGCGGCATCGACACCGGGTTCGTAATCGGTCACGTCGATATCGCCCACCGTCAATCCGCTGAGATCGCCAAAGCCGGCGAGCATCACACGGGCATCGATCACCGAGTCACCAGTTGTGACGCCGGCCACCGACACCTGGTCGTCGCCGATGTTGACTTGCTGCACATCGGCTCCCTCCTCAGCGAGCGCCCGGTTGAGGTCGGCGACCCGGCCGATCATGTCTTCGACGGCATCCTTCGCTACCCCCGGCATCGTGAACATCCCCACGTCGGCCTTGAGCAACTCGACCTCGATCCGGCCCGCGGCGATTTGGGCAGTCACCTCGCCGGTAACCCGGAGGCTTCCGTTTTTGAAGTCGCCAACGAACTCGATGAGTGGAGGGTCCCCGACTGCGTTGACGATATCGATCGATATACGTCGGAAGGGTGTATCCGTTTCGGCAAGCGAGTTGAGCAGCACCGCATTCAGTTCACTCTCGGTGAGTGTCACCTCGAACGAGGATTCGTCGCTCGACTGCTCGATCTTCCGTTCGGCTGATGCCAGTTGATCGGCATCGGGCGCCGCAACCGGCCCGTTGTTGCCCGCGGTGAGCGCCGCCAGGATCTGCACCGCCCCGTAGCCGCCGATCAGCAACGTCCCGGCGAGCGTTGCGATGAGCGCGGCGAGCACCAGCCGGCCCAGGATGACAGGCGCCGTGAAAGCGATGATCGTGGAAGCTACGGCGATGGTGACGGCGGTAGCCAGCGCATAGGTTTCGCCGATCGTGAACAGCGCCAGGGCGCCCCCCGACGCTGCGGCAAGCACGCCAAAGACGATGATGGCCGCACGAAGAGGTCCGCTTACGTTTGTGTTCATGACGGGAGACTAGGTCTCGTTGGTCGCTCTGGATTTCTTCGGCCCGCGTCGTAGAGCCCGTCGGGCGGTCTTTTGCTCTGCGGTTTCACGCATCCGTGCCTCGTACTGTTCCGGGCTCTCGATGTGCTCCGAGTGGATCAGTTCGTAGTGATCGCCGTAGGTCTGGACCATGGCGACGACCGTTGCGGCCACCGGCAACGCCAGCAGCGCACCAACGCCGCCGAGTAGCGATGCCCCAACGACGGCTGAGCCAAATGCGACGGCCGGGTGGAGATTCATGGTGTTGGCGGTGATCCGCGGCGACAGTACGTAATTCTCGATTTGCTGATAGATGAGGATCGCCATCAGCACGAGGAAGGCGTCGAATGGCTTTTCTGCCAGAGCGATCAGCAGTGGAAACGCCCCTGCGACGTACGTGCCAACGGTCGGGACGAACTGCGAGACGATTCCCACCCACATGGAAAGGGCGAACGCGTATGGGACGCCGATCAGGGTGAAGGCCACAAAATGGAATATGGTCGAGAACACGGCTAGGAGGCTGCGCGAATAGACGTAGCCACCCACCTTCTCGATGGTGATCGCGGTGATGGTGTCGACGTGTTGCTGCTGCTCGGGCGGCATTCTTCGCAGGATGGCTGCCCGCAGCCTGGGTAGATCCGCCAGGATGTAGAAGACGAACAGCCCGATCGTCAGCAGCTGAAACAGCAAACCGACCGCTGTGGAGGCAAGGCCGAGGACACCGCTGGCTGCGTTCGAGGAAAGGGCCTGGAGACGCTGCTGATCGGCTGTGATGTCCGAAATGATCTGGTCGCTCGAGATCTTCAGGTCGAAAGTTCGATTGGCCCAGGACACCAGCGATTGAACGTAAGAGGGGACCTGGCCGATCAGCTTGATCGTCTCACCCACGGCAACGTTGATCAGGGCATATGCGAAGACGATGCCGAATGCCGCGGTCACGATCATGACTAGCGCAGTCGCCAGGCCGCGGCGCCAACCACGATCGCTCAAGGCTTCCACCGCGGGGAGCATTGCAAAAGCGGCAAAGACCGAGATCACCAGTGTGACCATGAAACCGGACGTGTTACCGACGATCCACTTACTCCCGTAGATGGCGGCAAGCACCGTGACCGCGCCCACAGTGAGACGGGGAAGCCACAGGCGATACCACCCCGCCGACGGTGTGGTGATCGAATCAGGCAGCTCTTCCATCCTCTTGCCTTTCTAAGTGAGCTTCTCGAGACGCAGCTCGATCGCATCGGGATCGAACGCGCCCTGGAAGTAGAACCGGCTCATCCCGGCGTCCTCCATGCCCGCCAGGATGTCCCGAACCTGTTGCCGGGTGCCTCGTGGCGCGTTACGTCTTGCCGCCTCGAGGATCCCGGCGTAGCTGTTTGCGACGGTTTGAATGGCATATTCCACGACAGCATTCTGGCATTGTCGGGTCCTTCCCGTTGCAGACGAAGGCCCGGTGCGCTGTCGGTCCGCGCTCTGAGCAACCAATAATGATCCTCCTGCGTGAAAACCCTTAGCGTTCGCCGGTTTCTGCCGACATGGAAGGACATGTTCAGTCCCCGCGTCACCAACAGTTCGGTGGGCCAGACGCTTCCATGGTTCGTGGCTGCGTTGCTCGTCGTCCTCGGCAGTGGCCTTATCGCGGTCTGGCTGAACGCTACTGCCCTCAAATCAGACCGTGACACCCTTTTCCGTGGCGCAAACGCGATCCAATCGAGCGTTGAAGAACAGATCCGGATCCTCCAGCTCGCCGGCACAGGGACAAGGAGCCTTGTGGGCCAATCCATCGACGAGATCGATCTCACGGCAATTGTCAATGAGATCGATATCTCTGTGCTCACTTCGCTGCTGGCCGTTGTCACGTACCCGGTGGATGCCAGTGGAGCCGGGAAGGGTGCGCCCCTGCTCGACATTGGCTCTCCGCTGCTGTCCAGTGTGAACTTCGAGGTCCCGGAAATTGAGATCTCACTAGAGGAATTCAGGGAGCTTCAGGATTCGGGAAATGTCTTCTTCAGCCAACCACTCGTCGCCGATGGCGGCGGACGGATTGACTACGTAGTGGCCATGCCGGTCGAAAGCGATTCCGGACTTCAGCTCATTGGGGTTGCCTTCCGTCCGGACCGGATGCTTATGTCGGCCGTCGAGGCGGCAGGGGAGGGCCAGTACGCGGTAGACGTCATCGACGTCCGATTCGACGATCAGTTGGTGCTGTCGATGGGCGAACCAGCATCTGAGCTCGAAGAAATACGCAGCCCGGACGGAACCAAGCGTGCACTCGATCTGGTCGTACGCCCTGGTGAAGAATTCCACTTCGCCCAGTCGCCGTGGATCGTGATACTCGTGCTCGCCACCGGCCTTGCGATCGCTTTACTGCTGGTATGGATGGGTCGGATGGCAAAGGCCAGATCGGAGAGCCTCGCCGAGAGGTTGCGTCTCGCCCAGGAGCTGAATGAGAGCAAGGACCGGTTCCTCGCCACTGTGAGCCACGAATTGCGGACCCCGCTCACCGTCGTGCTGGGGGTGGCGGCAGAGATCGGCCCCAACTGGCAGCGGTACGCAGACACAGAACGGACGGAGCTGATGACGATGATGATCGAGCAGGCGGTGGAGGCGGCGAATATCGTCGAGGACCTCCTGGTCGCGGCCCGCTCCGATCCGACTCGGCTGAGGCTGGCCATGGAGCACACGAGCCTACGCACGCACGTCGAGTACGCCATTGGATCGCTCACCGACGAGGGGCGGAGACAGGTCGAGTGTCGAACCGAGGACGTGTCGGTGTATGCCGATACAACACGCCTTCGCCAGATCCTGCGCAACCTGCTCGAGAACGCGGTCCGCTACGGCGGCGACCGGATCACGGTGGAGGTTTCCGTCGAAGCCGACCGACTTGTCGTAGTGGTCGCCGACAATGGTTTGAATATCGACGAGGAGGACCTCGAGCGGATTTTCGAACCATACGAGCAGACGGATGCGGCCAGCGGGACACTCAGCGGTGTCGGTATCGGCCTCTATGTCAGCCGGTTGCTCGCCCGCCTTATGGGCGGTGATCTCGACTGTGTCCGCGACGATGGCTGGACCAAGTTCCGACTCGTCATGTCTGTGGTCCCCGACCGCGCCGAACGGCAACTAGCGCACATTGCGTGACCTATCTGCCAGCGGCGAGGACAACCGCCGGGATCGCTAACTAGCCTTGTCCGGAATCCGCTGTGGAGTACTGACATGGATCAACCCCGCTGGCTGCCATCACCCGAAGTTGTTGCGGCTGCCAATCTGACCGATGCCATGCGAGAGCAGGGCCTCGGGACCTATGACGATTTTTATCACTGGTCGGCGGCGGATCGGGCGGGTTTCTGGGGCTATACGGTCGAACGGCTCGGCATCGTCCTTGCCAAGCCACCCGCTGCTGTGCTCCGGGGAACTCCCCAACATCCGAAGTGGCTGCCGGGGGCACAGCTCAACATCGTCGAGTCGTGTTTTACGGCCGATCCCGCATCGACTGCCGTTGTTCACTTGAAGGAGGGTGTACTGCACCGCCTCAGCTATGCGGACCTGCTCGCCGAGGTGAGCAGATTTGCCAACGGCCTGGTGGCGGACGGGCTGGCAAGAGGCGATCGAGTAGCCATCGCGATGCCAATGAGCGTCGAAGCGGTGATTGCGTACCTGGGGATTGTGCTGGCAGGCGGTGTTGTCGTGTCGATTGCAGACAGCTTTGCTCCTGCGGAGATCGAGACGAGGCTGCGGATCGCGGCTGCCAGAACGGTGGTCACCCAGGAGGTGATGCACCGCGCAGGCAAGACACTGCCGATGTACCGCAAGGTCACCGCTGCCGGTGCGGAGCGGGCGATCGTGGTGGGCGCCGGAGATGGCGGTCTGCGTGAGTGTGACGTCACCTGGGATGATTTCCTATCGACCGAATCCCGGTTCGACGCAGTACTTGGCGAACCCGGTGACCACATCAACATCCTCTTCTCGTCCGGCACGACCGGAGAGCCGAAGGCGATTCCCTGGACACACACTTCGGCGATCAAGGCAGCCTCGGACGGTCACTATCACCAGGACATTCACCCGGGCGACATCGTTGCCTGGCCGACCAATCTCGGATGGATGATGGGACCGTGGCTCGTTTTCGCCTCCCTCGTGAACGGGGCAGCCATTGCCCTGTACGACGATGCTCCAACAACACCCGGCTTTGCCCGCTTCGTCGCAGAGGCAGGGGTCACGATTCTCGGTGTTGTCCCCTCCCTCGTTGCTGCCTGGAGATCGGCGGGAGTAGCTGACGCATACGACTGGTCGGGGATAAGGCTCTTCAGTTCCACGGGAGAAGCGTCCAACGCGTCTGATATGGCATACCTGATGAGCCTCGCCGGGGGCAAGCCCATCATCGATTACATCGGTGGGACGGAGCTTGCCGGCGGCTATATGAGCGGAACCGTCCTCCAGCCGTGTGTCCCGTCCACCTTCACAACCCCGGCAGTAGGTGGGGCGATTCGGATCCTCGATGAGATGGGCAGGCCGGCAGCGGTGGGAGAGCTGTTTATCGAACCGCCCAGCATGGGTCTATCCACCGAGCTGCTCAACCGGGACCACGACGAGGTGTACTACGAGGGCACACCGGTGGTAGATGGTGTCGTCCTCCGTCGCCACGGTGACCGGATCGAACGGCTTCCAGGCGGCCGGTTCCGGGCACAAGGGCGAGTCGACGACGCTATGAACCTCGGAGGTATCAAGATCAGCTCTGCCGAGATCGAGCGCGCTGCACTGGGTACGCCCGGTCTGATCGAGACGGCTGCGATCGCCGTGGAGGCGGATGGAGGTGGGCCTAGTTCACTCGTGATGTACGTGGTTCTCGCCGACGGCGTCGAGGTAGCCGAGATCAAGCCAGAATTGCAGCGGCGCATACGCGAAGTGCTGAACCCACTGTTCAAGGTGAGCGACGTGGTGCAGATAACGGAGTTGCCGCGTACTGCGTCGGCGAAGGTCATGCGGCGATCGCTTCGTGCCGACTACCGACGGCGGTAAGTTGTGGCGATGAACCCGATCGCCGCGACGGATGACCTTGATCCGGTGACCTCATGATGACGTTTCGCATTGTCACGTTTGTCGCCGGGATCACGATTGCATTGTGGACGGTCATGTCGGCATTACGGACAACGGTGTTGCCTCGCAGCGCACAGGTTGCGATCAGTCGCTTGGTCTACGGGGGGATGCGGAAGCTGTTCATGATCCCGGCGGGCCCCACCCGCTCATACGCGAAGCGAGATCGGATCCTCGCGCTATACGGGCCGATGACGTTGCTCGCGCTACCCATCGTGTGGCTGATCCTCGTCGGGTTGGCATACTCGCTGATGTTCTGGGCCCTCACCGGTGGGTCATTTGTCGATGCCGTAGCTCTGAGCGGGTCATCGATAACCACTCTCGGCTTCATTCCGGCCGCAACCGTCGCGGAGCGGATTCTGGCCTTCACCGAAGCCGGCTGGGGCCTGATTCTCGTCACCCTCATGATCACGTATCTGCCGTCTATCTATTCGACCTTCTCCAGGCGGGAGACTCAGGTGGCTCTGCTCGAAGTCCGTGCAGGCGATCCGCCGTCTGCTGTCGAGATGCTCGTCCGCTATCACCGCATCGGGTGGATAGAGAGCACTACCGAGACCTGGCTCGCCTGGGAGCGGTGGTTCGTCGAACTCGAAGAGTCACACACGACGTTCCCGATCCTCGCCTTCTTTCGGTCGCCGCAACCACAGCAGTCCTGGGTCACTGCCTCGGGCGCGGTGCTCGATGCCGCCTCGCTCTACGTGTCCTGCATCGAAAGTGTTCCGGCGGGCGCCGGCGTCTGTATCCGGGCGGGCTCGATAGCTCTCCGACGTCTCGCCGATTTTTTCGGAATCCAGTTCGACCCGGACCCCGCACCGGATGATCCGATTTCGATCAGCCGCTCCGAGTTCGACGAAGCGTGGGATGAGTTGATGGCCGCGGGGTTGGAGCTCAAGCCGGATCGGGATCAAGCATGGCGAGACTTTGCAGGGTGGCGAGTCAACTACGACACGGTGCTGCTGGCGCTGGCGGAGGTGACGGTCGCTCCCTATGCGCCATGGACGTCTGATCGATCGACTCCGAGCCGGATCGAGCCAAGATTGAGGAGGTTCGGTCGCAGGCTACGGGGGGTCAACTGATCACGTTTGTGCCGGCTGCCGATCTGATGGACCGCGACTCGTCATAGAATCGCCGCAGCGGGTCGTTGGACATTCATCCTCCGACCAAGGGCTATGACGTCGTGCGACGAGAACACCGGCAGCAGCAGAAGGAGGAGCATGGAGCAGTCTGGGCCTTATGCTTCTTTGCGTGAACGCGTAATGGGTGAGCGCGGTGTCGTGATGGTCATGGGGACCGCCAACACCGGCAAGACCACGATGGCACGCCTGCTGCTTCGTGACGCCATCGACGCCGGGCGCTCGGTAGCGTTCGTGGACGCCGACATTGCAGTGCCGTCCGTCGGTGCTCCGGCTTGTGTCGGGATGAGGTGGGTGCGTTCCGAGGCTGATCTCGACGATCTGTCGCGTGCCGACTCAATGCGTTTTGTCGGTTCCACCCAGCCGCAGGGCGTCGTGCTGCCACAGGTCGTTGCCACTGCCAAGCTGGTCGAGGAGGCCAGACAGGGGGCGGACTTCATCGTTCTGGATACGAGCAGCGTCGTCTCTGGTGTGGTGGGGCAAACACTGACCTATCACATCACCGAGCTGTGCAACCCGACGTTGATCATCGCGATTCAGCGTGGTGAGGAGTTGGAGCCCGGGATCGGGATGCTGCGACGGTTCCTGGGAGCCCGGGTGGCAAAATCCGAGCCTCCTCCCGGTCTCGAGCTCGTCGGCCCATTGGATCAGAGGAATCGGCTCATCAATGCGTTCCGCGAAGCATTTGAGCCGGATCTCCATCGTTGGAGGGTACATTCGTCTGTTTTCGCCCCGACGCTTCCTGAAGCGTTCGACCTCTCCCGGCTGGAGGGGATGCTGGTTGGGGTGCAGAACGCCGCAGGGGCATGTCTTGGTCTCGGTGCGCTCGAGCACGCTGATGGCGTTGTGCGGGTTGCCACACGCTTTGGTGATCAGATGCGCGGGCTGCGGCTCGGCTCGATGAGGATCAACCTCGACACATATGAGACCACCAGAGTTCGTCTCCGCGAATTGATCTTCGGCGTCTAGCCCACCGTTCCGGCGTAGCTCCGTACGCCGTGGCGTACTGTCCTGTCGCGGGTCATGCCTAACAGGTGTCGCGGGTCATGCCTCACAGTTGTTTGGGGATGGTAGTGGGGTGTCCTGGCCGGTTGTAGATG
>Ga0307423_1000630_pt1 | contig 23421 bp, 28 predicted proteins | sample SalMarWE160310MG_FD_202154 | JGI IMG/M metagenome (GOLD analysis project Ga0307423, IMG submission 202154) | Salt marsh sediment microbial communities from the Plum Island Ecosystem LTER, Massachusetts, United States - WE1603-10 | ecosystem: Environmental > Aquatic > Marine > Intertidal zone >...
GAATAGACTCAGGACTAAGCTTCGCTGAATTCCTAAGCTTTCTAGGCGTATGCGAAGTAATCCTTTGGGTGTTAACGATTACAGCGCTCTACTTTGTTTTCAAGTCGCGGTTGGGAGAGAAAAAAGTGCTGCCAGAATATAATCCTAAAGAAGGCATAAAGGACAAACAGATTTTTTACAGGTCCGCCTTCGTTCTCGTTATATTGATTGTTCTCTTCTTGACTCTTGACCAAATAGGCGTCGGACCTGAAGCCGTAGCGTTGGGCTGCGCTGTTCTCGCGTTAGTACTTTGCAAAGTGGACCCCGCCGAGATTTTCAAAGAAATAGACTGGGAAACAGTGTTTTTCATCGGAGGATTCATGTTTATAGTTGCAGGGTTAGGGAGAACAAACTTCCTCACAGACATTTCAGTGCAGCTTTTCAGTTTTGCGGGAGGCAGTTCCCTCCTAGCCACACAAATGACACTGTGGTTCAGTGGACTCGCAAGTGTGTTCGTCAGCAACATAGCCGTAGCGTTAACGTTCACCCCAATAATTAACGCTCAAGCCGCCGCTCAAGTTGCTGCTCAAGCTCCAGTTTTAAACATAAATGCTATATGGTCGGGCCTTATTCTAGGCACAAACCTTGGGGGCGCCACCACACCCTTCAGCGGAGCTGTGATGATGATGGCGATTGGCACGCTTAAACGCGAAAAGATTTCAGTGAAGTTCAGTGACTTCACGAAAATTGGGGTAATTACGTCTCTTATCCAACTGGGCTTCTCAAGCTTCTATCTAATATTAAGATTTGGATTAATGGGCACGTGAAAGTAAATGTGGAAAATAAGAAAGTGGTTCGAAAGAAAGTCTGTCTCAAAAAAAGAGTACGAAGCGGAAAAAAGAGAATTCGAAATGGCAATCGGAAGACCATTCATAACCTTAAAATTGGAACTGCCAGAAGGCTTTGACGACCAACGAAAACCATTCTTAAAACTAGAGTACGACGAAGAATTCCTAGACGACGTTAAAGAACTCATCAAAAAGAACCTGATACTCAGACGAGAAAACCAAGAAACACTCACCACAGACAACTAAACCCTCCAAAACAACACCACGAAAACACCGCGAACAGACTAAACCCAAAAAAAACCGCAGACAAACCCAGAAAGAAGTAGTTGTGCTAAGCAACCCCACACAACTACAAACAAAAAAACACACAACAGCGCGAGATGCAGCATTGAACCTGTGAGTGGTTGAAGCACCTGAAAAAAACCTGATTTTATTCAGTGGTTTTCTTGAGCACCCAGACTGTAACTGCCAGAAATATGAGTGAAAAGACGACTTGAGCGCCCAAGTCGATGAGAAACATTTGCGGATTTATAGAACCACTCATCGCCTGCCTTAGCGAATCAACAGAGTACGTGAGAGGAAGCGCGTAAGCCACGACTTGGAGAAATGTTGGCATTGTTGCTAATGGTATGAAAACTCCGGAAATAAAGATCATGGCTATGCGCACTACGGTTGCGGGAGGCATTGCTTGCGGAATATCTCGGAAAGGTGCAGAAAGCAGCAAGCCAAACGTGGAAAAAGTGAAAGAACAGAAGAGGATGCCCACGAAAAACAAGGGCATGTTTGGCAGGGGAGAAAAAGGAAGCATAATCACTGCGTAAGCCAAAGAAAGGATTACCCCGTAGATGAAGCCAGCTAAAGCTTTACCTAACACTATAGCAAACAAAGATATGGGTGCGGTTAGAAGCAGATTAAACGTGCCCGTTCTTCTTTCCAACGGAAGCGATATAGCCTGAATCGCTCCTGCCCCAAAAAACGCCGCTATCGCTATCAAACCTGGAATAGCAAAGGTCAGGTCCACAGTTCTGCCGATAGAAAACGATATAAAAAGCGATACGGGAAGAAGCAAACCAAAAATAAGGTTCGGTCCCTTAAGGAAATAAATCTTTATGTCCTTTTCTGCTAAGTATACTGCTCTCTTTAAATCTTCAACCCAAGCTTGCGACATCTTTTTCAACCTCGATTCGGCTTCATCTGCTCCTTTTCAACAGCCATGGTCTCGGCACGCAAGCCAGTGAGCTTGACGAAAGCATCTTCAAGCGTCGGCTTTAACGTGTTAATGGAAACAATTTTCAAATGGTTACTTTTTGCAAAATCAAATATTGAGGGTAACGTTTCCGAGGGGTCATCGACATGCAGCCTGAACTTGTCTCCAGCGGTTATTACATCTTTAACGTGACTTAGTTGCTTCAGCTTGTCAGCCATGTCCTCCGTATGGTCAAACGAGACTTCGATAACCTGTTCGACCTGGGTGCTGAGTTTAAGCTTTTCAGGAGTACCTTCTGTGATTATCTTGCCTTTAGCGATTATTGCGAGGCGACGGCAAAACACGTCAGCTTCTTCAAGGTAGTGGGTAGTTAGGAAAACAGTTGTGCCTTGCCTATTCAATTCTCTTATTAAGCTTCGAATTTCCCTTGCACTCTGAACATCCAACCCTGTGGTCGGCTCATCCAAGAAAAGGATTTCTGGCTCATGGACAAAGGCTGCGGCAACCATCAAGCGTTTTTTCATCCCACGTGAAAACGTGCCAACGCGGTCGTTTCGTCTATCATGCAAACCTACGAGTTCAAGAAGCTCGTTCGCTCTTTTTTTTCTCTTTTCTTTAGGCACGCCGTGGAGTTTAGCGCAAAAAACCATGTTAGCCGAGGCGGTCATTTCGTTATACAGGTTTGGAGTATCGGGCACGACGCCTATGTGTTCTTTTGCTTTCACTGGTTCTGTTGCTACGTTGTGTCCCAAAATAGAGGCTTCACCAGAAGTGGCTCGTGTTACCCCGGTGAGTATGTTAATTGTTGTAGTTTTACCTGCTCCGTTAGGACCAAGGAAACCGAAGAATTCACCTCGGTGAACCTCAAAGTCGATGTGGGCTACTGCCAGAACGTTAGGATAACGCTTTGTCAAGTCCTGAACTTTTACTGCAATCTCCATGCTCATTCATCTCTGTATGTTTTGCTTGATGTAATAAAAATGGTGGGTTTGCTCAATTAGCAACATTGCTGGACGCATTTAGCTTTTAAGTTTTTTTATTCGCTCGTTTACTGCGGTGATTTCTTTCTCAAGTTCGTCAGTGTAGTTTTCTAGTTTTTTGATTTGTTCTTCTTTTGTGAGAAAGCGTCTTCCGTGACAGCCCATTGAAGTTTCGCAACAGCAGTCTTCACACATTTGATTTAGCCACCTCCGGTTTTCTACACTTATTACTATCCAAAGTAAAGTATTTAAACTACAAAGTTTATAGCAACATAGCAACTATCCACGAAGGAAGTAACAGAATGTCTCACGAATGCACCCACCTCTGCTTCTGCCCCATCAAAGGAATAATAGACATTATAGGCAAGAAATGGGCGCTCCTAGTAATCAACGCTCTGCGTAACCAAGGAACACTCCGATTCAACGACCTAATGAAACAGTTAAACGGAATAAGCCCGAAAACCCTCTCGGACACGCTGAAAGAACTTCAAGCTGAAAAACTGATAAACAGAAAGGCGTTCGCTGAGATACCCCCACGAGTCGAGTATTCACTATCACAAGACGGAATGGAGCTTGGAGAAGCAATAATACCTCTGATAAAATGGGCTGCAACAAGGGAACACAACGAGAAAAAATGCGCCTCAACATGTCAAGGAACCCCTGCACACCTGATAACTGAAAACACAAAAAGTAAACAGGCAAAAATTTGAGCAAAAACCGCTGGGAGAAAAGCTCACCCATTTTAAATTTCACGCAAAAATTCAGGAAAAAACGTTGCCTCGTAGCATTTGAAACTACATTTACTTTTGCATAAGGCGTCCGTTCCGAATACGCATTATCAGAAATAATTATTCAGAATTATAAACTCCAAATTAAGATTCTGCGAAAACTTGTCAGCAGAGCAGTTTAAGCGATGCGAAAGCTATGAAGACCCAAAAGGCAGAAAACGAAAGCATAAAGCAGGGTTTTGAAGTCGAATTTGAAGAATTGGGAGAAAACTCTTTCGAGTATGCTGAACACAGACCAATTGAAGTTGGATATTGGTTGTGGACCATATAAGGAAAGCAAGTTTTTGGGTTTAGATTTTGTTAAGACAAAAGAAACGGATATTGTTGCTGACTCTGAGAATCTTCCAATCAAAGAGGGTTGTTTCAACTACGTTTTTTCGAGGAGATGCATCCAACACGTAAAGAGCGACTCTCGAGCTTTCAAAGAAATACATAGAATGTTAAAAGCGCATGGAAAGTTCGAGTTAATTGTCTCAAGCATTTACGGCTACCTGTTTTACAAATTTGGATTAAGCCAAAGCAGAGGAAAATACAAGGTGTTCCACCTGTACTTACAAAACAAACTAAAAAACAGGCTAAAAGAAGCAGGATTCCTCAACATCAAAATAACAAAAGTAAAATCCACAAGAAAAATCGGATACGATTTCAGAGCCATCTGTGAAAAATAAACCCAAATCTTCTGCATAAAATAGCAAACATTGAGCAGAAAAAGCGCCGGGAGGGGGATTCGAACCCCCGCGGCCCCGAGAGGCCACAAGCTGCTTGGTCCCCCAAGGGGGAATCTCCAGGCTTGCTCCCTACCTGGCTAGGAGACCCCGGCACTGAACGGTTAATCATATTGAGCGTTTTTATTATAGTTTCTTCACGTAACTTAAAGTTTTACAGAAGATATTTCCGACGGAAAAGGGTGGTTACTGTTTTTTTGCTGTTAGAACGCGGTAGCCGCTTTTTCTGGCGAGGACACTGCAGTTGCTGAAGGCTTCGGTGAACGCGTTGGGCAAGGTTTTTTTGCCGATTTTGGAGCGGACAACCATCTGTAACGTGCCATTGCATGAGAGGAACTTGGGTGCGCCTTGAATGATAGCTAAGACTGTTTCCATACCCGCGCTCACTGGAGGGTTAGACAGGATACAGTTAAACAGTGAATCGTTGATTGGCTCGTAGAGGTAGCCGTGTCTGACTTTGGCGTTGCGTACCTTGTTTATTTTGATGTTTCGTCTTGCAAGCTGGACAGCCCGCATGTTCACGTCCGTCATTACTACGTGCAAACGCGGGTTCAGGGCGGCAGCCACGATTCCAACGGCGCCGTAGCCGCAACCTAAGTCTAAAACACTACCAGCGTCGGGCAGTTGCATGACTTCGATTAGCAGTCTTGTTCCCGCGTCAACTTGTTTTTTTGAGAAAACGCTTGAAGATGTCAAGAACTTGAAGGGATCGCCTCGCAGACGCGTATGGACCATGCCGAGTTTGGGTTCAGACTTCGGAAGTTCAGCGAAGTAATGTTCTGTGTCTCGGTTTGGTTTTTCGGTCATTCGTGGTTACCGCTTTTCCAAACTTTCGGGTATGTGCCTCGGGGCATTACGACGCGTTGGAGTGTGGCGATGGTGCCATGCTTCAAGTTCATGATTTCTTCTGTTGAGACGAGAGCTTGCGCCAAGGCTACGGCTTCTCCTTTCAGGGTTAAAACTGCCGTGAGGGCGCCTTTTTGGATGCCTGTTTCCGCGGAGATGATGCCTGGTGCGGTGAGGTTTGCGCCGTGGCATACCGCGTCAACGGCTGAGTCTCTGACGACGATTTTGGGGATTAGAACCAACGCGGTTTCCATGGGTTGAATGATTTTCCTTAGGATTTGCTCGTCTTTTTTATCTTCCCACTCTGCGAACCAGTAAGCCACATCGTGCAAGGTGACTCGGCTACTGCTTGCTTCCGAGAAGGGTCCTGCGCGGGTCCTGCGGAGCTCCTGCATGTGGGCGCCGACCCCTAGGATTTCTCCTATGTCGTAGCAGAGTTTGCGGATGTAGGTTCCTCCTTCGCAGCCGACCTTGAAGAGGACGTTTCGCCCAGCCATCTCGAAGAAATCTATGTAGTATATGCGTCTTGTTCGCAGTTGCCGTTTAACCGAGGCGCGGAGGGGGGGTCTTTGGTAAATTTGGTCTTGGAACTCGTTCAGAACCTTCTTGACTCTGTGCTCTGGGGCGTCGCCGTGGAGTTTCATGACGCAAACGTATTCTTTGCCGCTGTGAAGAAACACCTGAACGATTTTCGTGGAGTCCTCAAGCGTGACTGGTAGGACGCCTGTGACTTTCGGGTCTAAGGTTCCTCCGTGTCCTATGTGCTGCAGGTGCATGATTTTTTTTGTCCACGCGGCGACTTCATGGCTTGTCGGACCCGCAGGCTTGTCCAAGTTTATGACGCCGTAGCGTATGTACTCCGCTGCGGGGCGTTCAGTGGGCTTGTGACCGTGCTTGGGGTCGGTGGTGTCTTCTGCTTTTATTTGCAGTTCCCGCTTGGTCTCCCACGGAGGGGCTGTTCTAGGCAAGTTCAGTTCTCCTTGAAATGTAGAAAAAGAAGGTTTGAAGTATTAAGAGTTTATACTGATTCCGCGGTTGCGGTCATGTCGTCCAGTTTGCCGTCAGCCTGTATCATTTGAGAGACTTCTTCGTCGGAAGCGCCTCTCTTGATCGGAATTACGTCTTCTGTGGGCGCGACATGGTTGATGTTGACTCTTCGCCGTTTAACGCCTGTGACCTTTTTTGGTCCAGTTACCACAACGAAACTCTTGTCCATGACATCAACGATAACGCATTTCCGTCCAGCCTCGCGACCAGCCACCTTTACACATATTCTACCAATTTCTATAGCGGGCACCCTTAAGCCTCCTAGTTAAAACACAGATTAAAAGAAAGCCTGAGCACATATTTAAGCATGACACAATTCCCCCTTCGACTAAAACGCAGGGCAAACCTTAGAGTTCGGCGGTTTTTTCACTGTTTTGGAAGGCTGTTTAAACGAAAAAAAGCCACAACCACACATAATGAATCGTGCATAGAACGCAACTTTTCATAGATGCCGTAGGCGTCCAGTCTACTTAAAGGGGAGGGGGCTATGTCTGAGAGCGCAACAGGTTGCTGGGTTGTTAGGTCACGAATTTTTTTACGGTTTCGTAGAGTACGCTTGTTCCGAATACGAGGTTTTCGATGCTTATGCGTTCGTCTATGCCATGTTCCAGCTTGACTATTTTGCCCGACACCATTTCGGGGTGCATTGGGTGAAATCCATAGCATACGCTGCCTTCTCTGCGGAAGAAACGCGAGTCTGTTCCGCCAGTGGTAAGCATCGGCGTAACGCCGCAACCTGGTTCAAACTCGCGGAGCACATCGGAGATTACGGTGTAAAGGGGTGTTTCCGCCGTTGACTCTGAAGGCTCCTGCACTTGCAACCCTTCAAACGTAAGCTTCTCCGAGTCAACCTCTCTCATCAACCCCTGGATTAAGCGGATGGCTTGCGCTGACTCTTGCCCAGGAAGTATCCTACAGTCAAACACGGTTTCGCAGTCCGAAGGAATAATATTCTCTTTAACGCCACCGTGGATGATTGTTGGCGTGATGGTCATTTTGAGCCGCGGTCGAATTTCCTCGGCAATCTGCGGCGCAGTTTCAGCCAGTTCATCCAGTATCTGGTCGCTTTCTTCAGGATTAGCCAGCAAACGCGAAAAAGGCTCCTGCAACGCGGGGTCCTGCTTTGCCATCTCCTCAAGAAACCGCTTCACGGTTGGAACAAGCGACACTTTCGCACGGTAGTTTCCAAGCTTCGCTATGACCTTGTTCATGCGCATGATGGCGTTGTCCGCCACGTTAGGCATTGAACCGTGACCTGGAACACCTTTAGCTTTCACTTTGAACCATACGATGCCTTTCTCGGCGGTTTGCACCGTGAACACGTTCCCCTTCCGCGTTGGCATCGCCGCTCCGCCGCCTTCATTCAAAACGTAAGGTGCAAAAATCTTCTCATGATGGTTACGCAACAGGTAATCGGCGCCTGACAAGCCGCCTTGCTCCTCGTCGGCGGTCGCAGCTAAAATCACGTCTCCCTTCAATGGAACATGGTTTCTCTTTAGAAGCTTCAGCACCATAACTTCCACAGCTGTCATGCCTTTCATGTCCAAGGCGCCGCGTCCCCAAACATAACCGTCTTTAATCACGCCGCCGAATGGGTCCACGCTCCAGTCTTTTGCGTCAGCGGCAACCACATCCAAGTGGGAAAGCAACAGCAAGCTGGGTTTTTCGCTTGTTCCTTTCAGCCGAGTAATCACGCTGCTTCTTTCAGGCGCAGACTTAAAAAGTTCACATTCAAAACCCTCTTCGCCCAAGTTTTCAGCGACGTATTTAGCGGCTGCAGTTTCGTTTCCAGGAGGGTTAGTTGTGTTTATTTTGATAAGTTCGCTGAGGAACTTTGTAGCTTCGTCTTCAACTTCCATCAGTAGCTTGACAGGCATTTCATCGATGCTCCAGCACATTTTAAGAAGCCTGCTCTCTTAAGATTTTCCTGTGAATTTTCATCAAAACAAGCTTCTTAAGAGAGTTAAGGAGCTAAATGTGCTGGAGAAACAATGAAGTTTATATATTAAATCAAAAATGCTTATGGGGTAAAAGGTTGATACGGAATGAAAGAACTTAAGCCAATCGATTATAAGCTTTTGTTTGAGTTAATGAAAGATTCTCACCGAAGCGACAGGCAACTTGCCAAAGCTTTGGGCGTATCTCAACCCACCGTAACTCGAAGAAGAGCTATACTGGAAGAAAACTACATAGAGGGCTACACGATCATACCAAAATTTGGGAAAATCGGGTTCGAAATTGCCGCCTTCACTTTCCTGAAAAGCAAGCTGAAACAGCAAACAGGACAAGAAAGAGACAAAGCCTTAAAGAAACTAAACGAGTGGTACATGAACCAGCCGAACGTTCTTCTCGTTCAAGACGGCAGAGGAATGGGTTGGGACGCAGTCTGCGTTTCGCTTCACACGAACTTTTCGGACTACGCTGAATTCATGAGAACACAAGACTCAGAACTGTCAGACTGGATAGTTGAAAGCCAAACTTTCAACGCAGACCTGAAAAAGGGAAACGCAATCAAACCCTTCCACTTGAAGTATCTGGCAAAAACAGAGTAAACAGCCAAATTCGCACACCGCCATTTAGCGGTCAATGCGCAGTCTTCTTTTTTCTCCATTCTTCTTGAAGTTTAGCGGCAAGGTTGCCGTCTTCCAAAATTAATGCTCCACGATAGCCGCAGTTTCGGCACTGCCACAGCGACCACAACTGAGGCAACCCTTGAGCCCAGAACACGTCGGTTGAACCGCATTTCGGGCAGAACTTAGCTGAAAAGGCTTTCCGCTGTTTCTCAGGTTTCTGCGGCTTGCCAGCCAACACGCGTCATCTGCCTTTTCGCTTAACCGATTTCTTAAGCAGCCTCTTTTTTGGAAGTTTAGGTTTTTTCACGCGTTTTGCATCTGTTACAGCCAAAACTTTAACCTCGTAAACTGTATGGTAGCCACCGCATTTAAAGTTGACACTGGCACACGCGGTACGACGGTGGAAAACAGCGGTTTAAGCCGTAGCAGCTTGAGTGAACGTTAATGCTTAATATTGTTTTATGATATTACTTAAGGCAAAAGCGTTGTGCTGGGGAATGAGTGGCAGATAATGGTCAGCGATATGACAATGATTTCGCGTGAGATGGCGAACGTTAAGGCGTCTAAAACTGTGGGGTTGATATCTGACACGCATGTGCCGTCAAGGGCAAGCTGCATTCCCAAGAAGGTTTTCAAGCTTTTCGAGAACGTGGATTTTATCATTCACGCAGGCGACTTGGTGAGGCTGAAGGTTATTGACGAGTTGGAGCAGCTTGCTCCTGTTTTGGCGGTTCACGGCAACATGGATGGACCAGAAGTCAGCGGTGCCTTGCCCAAGATGAATTCCCTAAAAATTTACGGTTGGAAAATAGGCGTCATGCACGACCCGAACACCATGTTTGGAAGAAGCAAAATGCGGGAGATTGCTAAGGAGAACGTTTTTGACGCGTTTGTTTACGGTCACACGCACAACGCCAACATTAAGTGGGAAGGAAAACTCTTGTACGTGAACCCAGGAAGCCCCACAAACCCCATGTCCTCTTTCTCGAACAAGCCGTCAGTGGCTTTACTGAAAATAACGAAAGAAGCTATAACGCCCGAGATAATTCATGTTTAACTGCGTTCCATTCAATTTTTTGCTTGCTACAATGGCAGTAGTGTCGTGTAGAAATGTAGGTATATTAGGATTCCCAAGAGCAATGCGATTAGCCATGAAATCAGGGTTATGAGCATCAGTTTCTTTTTTGGGGCACAGTGCCGAAGTGATTTACGCAAACGCCATGATATAATTATCCAGACGCCGAGAACTTCTGCTATAATTCCGGCTATTCCGTGAACAAACGTTATCGCCGAAACAACCAGTGAGAAACCGCCTAAAGTTATGACGCCAAAAGAAGGAAACATCACCCCAAATATTGAAACGCTGTGAAGCACAACGGCGATGAGCATTGTAACGCCGTGTTCTCGAAACTTTTTCTTCCATTTCAGCCCTAAACTAACTAAAAGCAACACAGGAATAACAATCTGAAGAAAAAAGCTAATTGTGGCAATAGACGAATAAACCGCCATAAAGTCTCGCCTTCTCAATAGTTACTGCAATTAGCCTATAAGGTTTTTACTTTAACCCACCTCTCCCCAGAAGCCCCGAGTAGTTTCTCCACGCGTTTTAAAAGCAAATTCGCTCACAACAAGTTACTGAAAGAAAAGTTGAGGTTTACACAAATGGAGCATTGTAAAAATCCTTGGAAAGAAACCTGCAAAAACGGAAACATCCAACTCTACATCCAGTTTAAAGGCGAAAAACTACCCATATGCAGGAAGTGCTGGGGTAACCTAGCAGAAAAAGACGTCAGCTGGGGCGATTAACCATGGAAAGTTTCAGCTTAAACAGCGCCAAATCCTTCTTGGGAAAAAACGTCAACCTGCACCTGAAAGACGGCGCAGTAATAGTTAACGTGCAGCTAACAAGCATCCGAAAAAACGATTTCGGAAAAGGCAGCCTAATCGAATACGTTCCCTATGGAAACCGCAAAAGCGCCTGCGTACCGCTCAGACACGTCGCGTGGGCAGAACTGCTAAACCTAAGTCTAATGGAAACAGCAGGTTGAAGCACACAGAATAAACACTCATAAGAGAACCCCGGTGGGCAAGGTATGCTGCCGAAAGTCATCATCCACAACTCAATCAGTCTTGATGGGTCGCTTACTGATTTTGAACCAAACATGGCGTTACATTACCAAATTGCAGGAAACTACAAGCCAGATGCTCACCTTATTGGCTCAAAAACCGTTAAAGTAGGCGCTGAACTTTACGGTGAAGGCGTTCCGCCAGAAGAAGCAAAGGATTTTGAGAAGCCTGAAAGGGATGAAAATTTGCCTTACTGGGTTATACTTGACACGGGAGGAGCGCTGGAAGGGCTGCTTCACACGTGCAGAAGATTTGAGTTCTGCAAAGATGTCATCGTATTAGTTTCTGGGGAAACGCCAGAGAAATACGTTAGGCATCTTGAAGAAAGAAATTATGACTATCACGTCGTTGGCAGGAAACATGTAGATTTGAAAAAAGCTCTTGAGTTGCTCTCCGTGAAGTATGGAGTGAAGAAAGTGTTGACTGACACTGGACGGGTGTTAGGAAATTTTCTTTTGAATCAGGGTTTAGCGTCTGAAATCAGCCTGTTAATCCACCCCGTTGTCTTAGGCAAAAAATCCTATGGCATGTTCAGTAACATCAATGAAGCCATCAGCCTGAAACTGGATAAGACAGAAACGCTAGGCAACGGTTACGTTTGGCTGGTTTACACGGTTCGCAAATAACCTATTCTGGATCTTGGAGACGACAGAAACGAGTTGAGTTAAACAAAAGCTGAATATAGTGGCGGAATAAAAGGTACGATCATGCGCTGTTTGCGTTGCGGAGTTTGCTGCCAAGAAACCGAAATGCTGCTTTCCATAAAGGACATCGAACGCCTAGAAAAAGCAGGGTACAGCAGGGATTTTTTTGTCCGCTTCGACTCTGAAGGCTACGCCACACTCAAAAACCGCCAAGGACACTGCGTTTTCTACGACCCAGAAAAAAGACGCTGCAAAGTCCGCGCTTACAGACCAGAAGGCTGCCGCATCTACCCAGTCCTCTACGATGAAGACAAAGGAATAACAGTAGACATCATCTGCCCCAGCCGCAACTCGGTCACCGACAAGCAGAAAGCAAAAAAAGGCGAAAAAGTCCTCAAACTCCTAGAAAAAATAGACGCTGAAGCAAAAAACAGACGCCGCAAAAACCAACCTTCTAAACGGACACAAGCCGAAGGATAACCCCCTTGTAGGGAGTTTTCCTGCATGCTATTGGTTGAAACCACGCCAATACGCAATAGATTCCTTAGTTTTTCCGTAACAATTCGCCATAGACACCAACAAGTCGCGGTTTCTACATGCTATTGGTGTGGAAAAGCGGCAATACGGGTAGCCCCCCTCTATAGTTTCTGCAACGAATTCCTATTAGGATCCAAATAGATAGGAAAAATACTGGTTTTTCTTGTGGCTTTTGTGGACTGAACTGGAAGGGGAATTTGTTGAGTATTTTAGTGAGTTTTGTGGTTGATTGCTGGAATTTTGGGGGTTTTTGGGGTTTTTTTAGGGTTGATGGATACTAGGATTTTTAAGGTAAAAGGGTTAATTTATTATGTGTGGTGGATGGTTGTGAAAGATGTTGATTTTTTGAGGGCGATACTTGAGACCAGTATATTGTATGTGGATATGATTGAGCAGCCAAACGCGTCTGAGGATGAAGCGAAGCCTGTGAAGTTTGGTTTCTGTAAATGCGCAGACTGTGAGAACATGAAGTGGCTGACGCATGCGAACAAGAGGAAACGGCTGATTCTTGTTTCTAGGAAGGCGTTTGAGAAGGAGATGAATAACAGGGCTAACAATGGCATGGGCTTTTTTATACTGATTTACGCTATGATGCGGGCGTACCTGCAGATTCTGCACCCGTACTCAACAGCAAAAACTATAGAATCAAAAGCCAACCGATACTTCAAAAAGTCAATGCACGTAGTGGCGAAAGACGGGTTAAAAGCCATCCTAAACAAAGTAAGCGTGTAAGCTTCGGTTTTTTAGAGCTTATTCTGTGAAAGTTAGGATGAAGATTCGGCGGGGGTTTGAGCCGAAGGTGGCGTTGTCTGTGATGTGGGTGAAGTTGCCTGAGTCATAAAGCTGCATGTAGATTTGCTGCAAGGTCAGGGTTGTGTTGTAGTAGGGGACTATGCCTCCGTACTCGTAGGTGAACACGTATTTGACGTTGTCTTGTTTGCATAAGCCGATGAACTCGGTGATGTTGAAGTCTGGCGTGTAAGAGTCAACGGGCATGTCTGGGTACTGGTAAACCTCGTTTTTTCTGGTGCCGTCAGCCCACAAATAGAACTTCACCATGTCATTGTTGAAGAGGTTGAAGGGGCACAGAAGCATGATCGACTCGTTCTGGCTTAGGCAGCTACAAGCGTATTGTGTTGCGCCTTGAACGTCGATTTGAACCTGGTAGTGGGCAACCATGTCGTAGGAGTCTTTAGCGGTGAAAACCATTGCTGCCGCTATGAACACCGTGAATAAACCAGCCGCAACCTTAACAGCATGCTTCCTGCCCCAGCCGATGGCGCCTCTCCAAGTACTTGCGGCTTTTTCGTAGAAGAAGAAAATGAAGCTCGCCGCCGAAACTGCTAAAACCGGGAACAGCGGCACCACGTACCGCCAATGCTTGTTCGGTATCAACGTGAAGAAAACAAAAACAACCGCGAACCATGTTAAAAGCAGCTTGTCCTCGTTTTTTCTGCGCCACGCAAACAAGCCTAAACCAAGCAGGCTCAGGATGAAGATGAAGAGGGAAATCGGGTGCACTTCACTGTAAGGCCAGGTCATCTCGACAAAATAGAAGACTGGAAGCGGAAAACGTTCACTGTACACTGATTTTGCAGGGTTACCCACTTCCACGGCGTAAGGCCACTTGTCCAGCATCTGGGAAGCGTAAATGTTGTAAGACATAGCTATCCACGGCGTAACCACCAGCAACGCAGTGACTAGTAGCAGGGCGAAACGGGAAAAATGCAGTTTCAGGCGCCCCCAAGCTATAATCGGTATGGCGGCAATCATTATCACGCCGGCAATCAGCATCTGGTACTTCGTCAGGAACCCCAAGCCGAGGGCTAAGCCGCCTAAAACCAGCATCTTGTTCTGGAAGTTACGCAGCCAACTGAAAAAGAACAACATCGACACGGTAAAGAAGAAAATCAGCATTGTTTCTATCATAGCCATGCGTGAAAGCCAAAAGTATCCTGGAAACAGTCCTAGGATGATGCTTGTGGCTAACGCGGTTTTCCCGTCGTACATGCGATAGGATAGTTCAAATAAGACCCAAAGCGAAAGAAGAGAAAACGTTACCGAAACCAGCCTGCCCGCAAACACTGTTACGCCCAAAACCTTGAAGAAGCCTGCGGTTGCGACATCATAAAGCGGCGGATAAAAACAGTTCAGCTCCTGGTAATCGCCGAGAAGCATCAACGAGCCATTGTTTAAGTGGGCGATTTCATCCCATTGTATAGGCGACGTTGAAACATCAAACGAAACCAAAAACATGTAGACTAACGCAAAAACCAGAAACGCAAGTCGCCACTTGTTCATTCCCGTCTTTAACTGGGTCGCAAGCGAGCGTGAACTTGACTGGACGGTCGTAGTTCTCACCGCTTCGAATGCAGTTATACAATTCAATAGAGTAGCTGTAAAAATATATAAAACCATCTAAACGTTCAGAAAAACTGCTGTCTTTTCAATGTATACATGGCAAAACAGGAAGAAACCGGTTTTTTCGGAGCAAAGCCGAGTTTGTGGTTTGAATGAGTTGATGTTTCATTTTTTGGAACGCTTGTCTCATAGTGTCCCTTAAGTCAGGCTTTCGCGTATAGTAAGTATGGTGATTCAGTATGAACGAAAACAAATTGAAACAAAATCGCACAAAAACTGTTGGTTTCGTTTTGGTATTGCTGCTTGTAACATACGTTGCCCCTCTAACGGTAGCGCAAGCGGGTACTGAAGCACCCCCAGACGCGGGCAAAACACCCTACTATCCTGGACTCCCCGACAACGCCGTGCAATATAACCAGACTGATGTGACCCCAGTGTCTCAAATGGAGCAAGTGAAAGCAGGAGAACCCACACTGTTCCAGTACCGCAACATGACCATGCTATTGAACAGCACAAAAAACTGCAGCCTAGAGGTAACCGCTGACCCCGCCGTGTCACCTAAAATCTTTGGCATCTTCATAGAGCCGAACCAAACCATGACACTAACCATGAACCTAAGCGGCTCACCACTTGAAGGCGCACAAACCATGGAGCGAACGCTCAACTTCTACTTCGGCATAGAACCCAACGCCACTCTGGAGCTGAAAGCAGAGCTGCGGCTGCACATCAACCAGACAGAACTCAGCCAGCAACTCAACAGGGAAGTCAACGCTTCACGATTGACATGGATGTACTGGAACCAAACAGGCGACAAGTGGGAAACAGTGGAAAGCTACGTAGATGAAGATGGATTCTTGGTGTGTGACACAGATCACTTCTCAACATGGACTGTGGCTGAAATGGAGCCGGAAGAAGTGATGGAAATCGCTCTAAACATGGCATTTGTCTACGCGGCGATAAGCGCAGTTATCGTAGTCGCCCTCACAGTCAGCATAGTCGTACTAAAAAAACGCAGCTAAACTCCAAAACACTTCCTTTTTTATTTAAAAAAACCACCCAGAAAGCGTCAGTCAAGCTTGCGTTATGTGCAGCGGTTTTTGATTTAAAATGTAAAAGCGAATTTTCACCCTAATAGTTTTTTCACGATTGGAATCTTTTTCAGAGGATAGATTACGGCAAGGCAGATGAGCAGTGTTGTAGCGGTGATTAGGGGGACCTCGAGAATCGGGTTCAACGTTGATAGGCTTATTTGGAAACCGAAAAAGCCTTTCTGGAGCGCTTCCAGCACCATTAAGTGGAACAGGTATATGGGTATAGTGTTCTGGCTGATGAAATGTAGCACGCGGTTGCCGCGTGGAAAACGTTCCTCCAGCAGGTTAGGCGGAACCGCGGACAAGAGAAGGAACAGCGCGGCTGAAGCAGCGACCATGCTAAAACTGGAGGCGTCGTAGAAGAACTGGTTGACGCGTTCCCCGATTGTGCCAACTACAATGTATGTGCCGATGATTGTCCACGCTAATCCTAAACCTGCGAGAGCGTACAGGACTGCATGGCGCACGCGAACTTTCAGGGAGTACGCGCCTAGAAGAAAGTAGCCCAGCCATCCGGTCACTACAAAAACGTTGCTGTTCAAGCTGTACTCGCTGAACAAGCCCAGAAGAGGCACAACTGCCGTGCCTAAAAACCACAGCACCATGAGAAAACGGAAAGTGTCACGGTTAATGTTTGCCACCAAAACGCGTAGCACTGGCGTAAGCAGGTAAAGCCCCACCAGCAAATAGAAGAACCAAAAATGAACGTATGGCCCCGTTAAAACGCCTTGCAAGACGAAGTTTGCTGTGAGGGCTTCGCCGTAGACGAAGATGCGCCACGCAAAATAAGCTAAGCCCCAAAATAGGAAAGGCAACGCTATTCTGTTCAGCCGCTTCTTGAAGAAAACTCTAAGAGATTCCCCGAACTTGGCTGGCTGAAGAAGCAACGCGCCGCTTAACATAACAAACAGGGGAACGGCGGGTCGAGCAAGAGAGTCATATATGTTTGTTGTCCACCACAAAGTCACCCCTTCAGGCGACATCTGATCCGCAACCGTAACAGGCTCGATAGCAGCATGAAGCATTATAACTAACACTATAGCAAAAGAGCGGATGAGATCCACAGAAAGAGACAGGTTCCCCACTTTCGGGTCCAAGTTCTTTCCCCTGCACGCCCACACTACACATCTAGGCATAATACGCTAATAAAATTTTATTTCACTAAAGGTGGAAGTGGTTTTCGCCCTTTTTTAGCGTGTACATTGCTTGTTTGTTGTTTGAACTTTTCTTTTGCCGGTGAAGCTTTTTCTCTGACATTCGTTCAATAATGCCTTTTGCATGTTGGTCTTACGTGTACAAATGTTCTGTTTTTATGGAGAAATGTTTATATAATATTTGACTGTTTGAACATCCGTTTAACGGGTAAGGCTTTGAAAAAACATGCGTTGGGGAGTTTAAAACTGGAAGCAGATTCAATTGAGCGCATTGAAGATATCGATCTCAGAATTCTTAGCTTATTGCAGGAAGACTGCCGCTTAAGCTTCAACAAGATAGCTAGAAAGCTTGGTATATCAGTAGGCACAGCGTTCAATCACGTCAAGAATCTGGAGAAAAGAGGCATAATAAACGGCTACACTCTGATGCTTGACTCGGGCAAATTGGGGTACAGCCTAACCGTTATAATAATGGTTCAAGCGGAAGGCAGTTTCCTTGCTGATGTTGAAAACGAAATCTCCAAGAGCGCCAACACTCTTGCTGTTTACGACATTACAGGAGATTATGACGCTGTTGCTATTGCTAAATTCAAGGATAGGGCAAGCTTGAACGCTTTTATCAAAAATCTGCTCGCGCTTCCACACATCAAGCGAACCGTTACGCACATAGCCCTCAACGTCGTCAAAGAAGATCAAGGCGTTAAACTATAAGCTTTAAACAAACCATGCACAATATATGTTGCTTGTAAAAGGAGAAAGAACCATGAATCCGACAAGAATAACCGTTGCGTTTGACCAGTCAACAGCTAATCTGCTTGAGAAAATCAGCAAAGAAGATGGGCTTTCACAGAGCGAAATAATGCGACGTGCTCTGCGTTTCTATTACGAGAACAAGGTGATGGAGAACGCTGAAACGCGCAAGAAAATCTACACTTACATGGATTTGCTGCTTAACGGTGAGCACATAATTCTGGATGTGGACCATTGGCTTCTTTTTCTGAAACTGGTTGAGTCGTGTCCTTCAGGGGATGAGTTTTGGAAGGAGCACCGAGATGTTGCCCGGTCGCATACGGACCAGTTGAAAACTAAAGTCCGAACGGCTGAGGAGCTTTTAACGCGGCTTGAGGCATGCAACTTTTTTAGGATGACTAAGAACTCGGATAAAGATTTCACTTTGGTTTTGGGTTCGGAGCTTCCTAAGACTTTTGTCAGGATTTTCCTTGAAGAGTATTTTGCGGGCATGGGTGTTAAGGCGGAGATAAAGGAGAACCTGGCGAAGATTAGAGTTACTCTTGAGCGCTAAGCATGGGTAACAAATGTACAGTTTTTCATGGTAATTCTGCACACTTTTTTAGTATTTCATAAATAGTATGAACAAATCTTAACTACACTTATATAGAAGGCTCTACACTTAGACGTTAAAAAAACAATAAGGTGAACATCTATATGAAAAAAGTAGAAGCACTCTCACTAGAAGAACTTCAAAAAGAAAGAAAGATCGAATGGATTGACATGGGCATCGAAGGACTAACAGATTTCATTCCAGGCTTACCTAAAGGCGACGCCATACTCGTAAGAGGCGAACCAGGAACAGGCAAAACAATCTGCTGTCTTCAGTTCACACACGCAGGAGCAGAAAAAGGCGAAAAATGCGTATACATCAGCACCGAAGAAACCCCCCAAACAATCATGAGAACCGGAAGAGAACTATGGAGCGACTTTCCCTCCATGATTGAGAACGGCCAAGTAGCCATAGTGGACCTTTCCATTGGCGCATCATACGAAAGCGAATACGCACTCATCAGCAAGGAAGAAGCCGTAGACATGCTAATGAAAGGCCTAGACGCTCAACCAGGCGCCACCAGAATAGTCATGGACTCGCTCTCATCACTAGAACGACGACTCGTTGACCCAACAGACTTCCGTGAAGTATTCATGAAACTCCTGCTCGAAGTCAAAAAACGTGGAGCCACCACTTTATTCTCAGCAGAAGGCATCCCGAAAGACCCCAACATCACAGAATACCTCGTTGACCACCTGATATACCTCGACTACCACAAGCACGACGTAATCTGGACTAGAGTCTTTATTCTCAGAAAGTCAAGAAGCTGCCCCTTAAAACCACAGATACTTAAGCTCAACATAGAAAGCGGCGGATTGTCGGTAGAAGAAATTCCAATCTCGCTGAAACCAGTGTGGTTCGCAAGCAAACTGTAGGGTGATGCAGATGGTAACACCTGCTGACGAAACTTTCGCAGCTATACAGCAAACATTCGCTGTAGGCTGGGCGCCAGTAGCCATACTCATAATGGCCACCGCCGGCTTCGCCCTACTCTACGCTGGCTTAGTGCGGAAAAAGAACGTTGCGCACACCGTCATCATGCTGAACATCGGCTGGACACTGGCTTTCGTAATGTACTTCCTGATAGGCTTTCCAATAGCCTACTACACCACCAACCCAGTTTTTGGGTTGCCTTCAGTAGCGCCAACCGTTGCTAACCCCTTGCCTGCCGCGTTATCTTCAACCGGAGCTTACGGCATAGCTGCAAGTCCCTTCGGGTACGGTGACCTCGCGTTATGGTTCAAGATGGCAATGTTCGCTATAACTGCGATTGCGATAATTCCGGGGGCAACAGCGGAACGTGACAAACTGTGGGGCTGGGTGATTGCTTCCGCAGTGGTCGTTGGCTTCCTGTACCCCGTGATAGAACACTGGGTGTGGGGCGGCGGATGGCTCTCAGGAATCGGCTTCATCGACTACGCTGGCTCCGGTGTTGTTCACTTAACAGGCGGCATGTTCGCGTTGACGGCAGCGTATATCATTGGCCCGAGACTGGGCAAGTTCGGCGGCAAGAAAAAGGAACCGCGAGCCTTCTTCGGACACAGTTTGCCTCTGTCAACCATCGGCGCATGGCTACTAGTGTTCGGCTGGTTTGGCTTCAACGTTGGCTCAAGCGTAGCAAACAGTGCTGAAACAATCAACATTGAACTCGCATGGGTAGCAGTGACAACGGCAATGGCAATGGCTGGAGGACTCTTCGGCGCAGCAGTAACTTCACGAGGACACGCTTTGACGTCAATGGCAGGTTTACTGGCTGGCGCAGTCGCGATATGCTCAGGCGCTGCTATGATGCACCCGCTGTTCGCATTCGTAACGGGCTTGATCGCAGGGCTGATAATGACGTTCGTTCAGGGGCTCTTAGAGATGAAACTGCACATCGACGACCCGGCAGTTTGCGTTCCAGTGCACGCGGCATGCGGTGTCTGGGGGCTGTTGGCTGCAGGAATCTTCGGCACAACGTTCCTCGGCGGGCACCCGATATACGCTACATCAACAGTCGAAGCCTGGTTAACTCAGATCGGAATACAGGGTATAGGCGCGCTGTCTATCATGGCGTGGGCTGGCGGAACTGGCTTAGTCCTGTTCTGGGCTATCAACAAAGCAGGCTTGCTAAGAGCACACAAAGACGCGGAACTGTTCGGGCTGGACATCGCAAACCACAAAACATACGCATACCCCGAAGACATGATGGACAAAGACTTCCCGTGAGCAAACAAGCAACAAGAACATGGAGGAAAAAAAGATGCCAGAAATACCCGAAACTGCCCTCGAAGATATTGAAAAGCTGAAAAAGCGAGTTCAACATCTCGAGTTAGAAGTCGCCAAACTCAAAATGAAGATGTCTGCCAAAAAATGGCTCTAACACGGGCAGCAGAGACAACAAGAAACAAAAAACTTCAAAACGCGGGACGCCCCCGAGTAAAACCCAATAAAACGGCGCACTTTTTGGAAAGCGCCATACCTCTCCTTTTATTTTTTTTCTTTTTTAATGCTAAAATTTTGAGCGTTGCTTGTGATTCGTCATCTTCCTTGAAATAAAAGGGTGAAAAGATAAGAGCGGAGAGTTTCAGGGCGTTATCTGCAAAATTTACGGAATGGGTGCTTATTCTTCCATCATTATCAGTGTTAGGGTTGACCTGACTTTGCTGAGGGTTCTGATTCGCCGGGTTACCATTTCTTTAAGTTTATCCATTGTTTCGGCTTTGATTTTCGTGATTAGGTCGTAGACTCCGTATGAAAAGTAGGATTCTTCTACGCCCTCAATTGATTTCAGTTCTTTCAGAACATCGTCTTCTGAACCTGACTCCACATTTATCAACACATAAGCTCTCGGCATTTTTCAATCTCCTCAAATACTTTAACAGCGTCTACAGATTAAAATATTTTGTAACATAAGCCAACGCTTACAAGACCATTTGCAGTAGCAACACGGCAGGTTTCATGAATCTGCGGGTTCTGGTTCATACGGTGATTTGGGATTCCCGTGCCACTTGTATTGGATGATTAAAAAAAACCAAGCTACGTTTACAGTAGTCCGTAGTTGACGTCTTTGATTTTTCCTTTCCAGTCCACGACGACGGCGAATTTTTCAACCCACGGGTGACCTTCCAAATCTATGGGGCAGGTTCCTCTGATCATCCAGCCATCGTCTTGCTCGTCAATAACAGCCACGTCGATTCTGTCCGTGTTCTTCTGCTGTTTGACATATTCAATTGCTATCTGGCTGGCGGATTCTTTTGACATTTGAGGCATAAGACAAATTTTCCTCCGAGGTCTATTAGTAGGTACACTTCACAGCGCATAGCATTAAGCGTTATGAATGCCCAATTCGGATTCTGATTCAGCATACCCCTCCAGAGGTAAGGTTAAACCGCCAGCACACCAAACCTAAGTGACCGCTCATGAGCGAAAAACACCCCTACGGTTTTTGATAAGTCTTAAGTTTAGCGAGCAATTGTTTATTAAAGCGCAGTAAATCTTTCAAGTTTAGAACAATCTATTGATTATGTGTGGTTGGTAAAACTGACTATAATCAACTCTGTTGCTTGCCCCTTTTGTGGATGTCTGTGTGATGACATTGAATTAACCGTTGAAAACGGAAAAATAATAAAAAATAAAAATGGTTGTTTTCTTAGCAAAGCAAAATTCTTGAATTTCAACAATGAACACAGAATTTTAAAGCCACTAATGAGAAAAAACGGTGAGCTAGTTCAAGTTTCATTTGAAGAAGCTTTGCATAAATCTGCTGATATTCTTGCTAAAGCGAAATATCCTGTATTGTATGGTTGGAGCAGCACAAGCTGTGAGGCTCAACAAATTGGAATAGAGCTAGCAGAGCAAGTCGGTGGTGTTTATGACAACACTACAAGTGTTTGTCACGGACCATCGGTTGTAGGCATGCAGGAAGTAGGTATTCCTACGTCCACATTAGGGCAAGTTAGACACCGAGCTGATCTTATCATATATTGGGGTTCCGATCCATTAAGTTCCCACCCAAGACACATGGAAAGATACACTTATTTTGCTAAAGGAAGGTTTGAAGAGAGCACACGGAAAGTGTGTACCAATCAAAACAGCGTAGAAACCGATCAAGGAATAAACTCCGAGAGTTTTCCGCCACAAGTTAGAGCAGACAGCGTTGATCCAAATTTTTTGCCGCCGACTTTATGTGCAAAAACTCGCAAGCTTATTGTTGTTGATGTTCGCAAAACTCTGACTGCGTCGAAGGCTGATGTCTTTCTTCAGATTGAGCCCAACAAAGACTTTGAGCTTATTCAGGTCTTACGAATGCTGGTTAAAGATCAAGAAATTGACGCTGACAACGTCGCCGGCGTTCCCGTAAAATACTTGAGCGAAGTTGCTGAACTTTTGGTAGATTGCAACTTTGGAGTGATTTTTTTTGGCATGGGTTTAGCTCAGAGTGAGGGCAAATCCCGAAATATAGAGGCTGCCATTGGATTAGTTCGTGATCTTAATGCCCGTACAAAATTTTCAATTATGCCAATGAGGGGCCATTTTAACGTTACTGGGTCAAATGTCGTCTCGGTTTGGCAGACTGGTTTTCCTTTTGCTGTGGATTTTTCTCTTGGTTTTCCAAGGTATAATCCAGGTGAATCCTCTTTAGTTGAGATTCTCATGCGTCAAGAATCCGATGCTGTTTTAGCTGTTGCGTCAGATCCAGTTGCTGGTTTACCTAAGATTGCCGTAGAACAACTTGTTAAAAATCCGCTTATAGTTATTGATCCTCATCTTAATGCTACATCTTTAATGGCGGATGTCGTTTTTCCTTGCGCGATTGTAGGCATAGAAATGGAAGGAACGGCTTACCGTATGGATCGTGTACCTCTTCCGCTCAAAAAAGTTGTCCAACCTCCCTATGGCATCTTGGGTGATGAAGAAATCTTGAAAAAAATTCTAGAAGAAATTAGAACAATAAAACAAAAAAGGGAAAAATGAGATAGGAGTACGCGGGTGATTTCTCCACGAGAATAATTTTCCACATGGACATGGACCACTTCTACACCGCAGTGGAAGAACGCGAACACCCCGAATACAAGGGCAAACCCGTCGTGGTCGGCGCTGACCCGAAAGAGGGCAAAGGACGCGGCGTAGTCAGCACAAGCAACTACGAAGCCCGCAAAGCAGGCGTCAGGTCAGGCATGCCCATAAGCC